>Ga0214544_1011020_pt1 | contig 12853 bp, 1 predicted proteins | sample CNSS3metaG_FD_160074 | JGI IMG/M metagenome (GOLD analysis project Ga0214544, IMG submission 160074) | Root nodule microbial communities from cowpea collected in UCLA plant growth center, Los Angeles, California, USA - CNSS3 | ecosystem: Host-associated > Plants > Roots > Nodule | place: USA...
TATATATATATATATATATATATATATATATCCGGATGAGTCGAGTCGAGTCGTAGTGTATTGAATGAAGAGTCATAACATGCTTGGCTGTTACATGGATATGAGATGATGATAATGTATTTAACTGTATGATGTATGTGTGTTGGCTCTAGCTTACCCGTTTTGATGCATGGTTGTGTTGTATGTGGCTGTTCTTTCTTGCGATGATCATCAATTTGATTGATGGGAGCAGATGGGCGAGATTCTCGTGGTCAACAAGGGAACGTCGATTCCGTAGCTTAGCCATTTGGGCTGGATTCCATATTTCTTTCCTTCATGCTTTCTTTAGGGCTATGACCCCTGTATTCGTGGTTATTACATTGTAAACTTTTAGTTAGACCGTTATCCTGCTTTTGTTGGCATCGTGGTGTGCCTAGTTTTGTAGGGGTGATGTTGAGAACCCCAGGGCTACGTTGTTATTCTATCTTATGTGTGGCGTTTCCTTTAATTGCGTTTATAAATTAAATGGGACGTTACAGTAACTACGATTTTTTATTTTATAAATTAGTATATAAATTATATTTAATAATAATTATTACTCAATATTTACGAATTTTCTTGTAATATAAATTGTACACGTTAGAAAAAGATGTACGCATAAAGGATTTTTTTCTCGAAAATCAACATGTTATCTGCCCACAAATGGAGAGTAACAACAAAGAGAATTTGGTATATTGTATTATGTAGGTCTAAGAAAAAATAAGAAGAAAAACAAATAGAGAAATATCCAGAGAAGAAGTGCAGCGTGAAAACTTTTTGAGAGAAGAGAATAATCCTATTCATCCTCAAGGACCTACTCGTGACAAAATCTCTAAATGTGAGTTGGTTACTTTGATTCGTTCATTCCCTCTTCTTCTTGCAGTTGCCGCCATCAATTCAATGTCCTTAACACGTCCTATCACCCATGTAATTCCCTCATCTGCCTCCATTTATTTTTCATTTATGACAGTTCCTGCTCCATTAAGAACAACCTTGTCCTCAACATTTAATGGAGAACAACCTTGTCCTCAACATTGAAGTCGGGATATGCTACTATGGTATGCTGCTCGTAGAGCTGCATGATCCTCCAAGAATTAAATGTTGCTGAATTTGTCGCGTGCCTCGAAGAATCACAGTGGTAGGTTGGATGATAGTTGTAAGAGTTGTCATTATCTAATAAAATTTGCACCGTCATTGCATTAATAGGGCCTTGGAATCCTTTAAAAGCATTAATATCACGTATGATGTTGATTATCAAAACACGTATCAGTAGTTGTGACCTATGTCCTCTTCATTTGCAACAAGTATTGTGGATTAGGACATCTATAGCTTAGACCAAAATTCTCATTCACATGTATAGCATAATCCTCTCTCTTCTGTGTTGCATTATTCTCTACACATTTGTGATTAGGTTATTGTTTGGGTAAGGGTTAGATACTAGAGGAGGAAGGCTAGTAGAACTGGGGTTTGGGTAATATGAACTACCTCTGTATCCAAGTGAATCACAAGAATGAGCAGACATTTGGATGTCTAATTATATGAACCTAACTGCTTATTCAAATTATGGTTCATGATTTAATGGAAATATGCTTCAAAGTTATTGATGAGTGAGATTATGATTGAATTATTGGGTGAATAAAAACAACTGAAAATGCAGAATAGGCAACTAAACTGAACTGACCGATTAAGCTATAGAACTATAATTAACGAATGAAGACATTTGAAAGGACTAAAAACACAACTGCACCGAATGAAACATTCTACAAAACAGATCACTAAATACAAAAGGATGAGAAACACTTACCTGGTTGAAGAACATTCGACGTGATCTGGAACGTGGATGCAGGCGCATAATGGATTGGGAAATGCAATGTGATGCACGTGCTTAATGTTGGACGTGCCCATGAAGAGTCTAGGCAGCCCAATGCTGATTGTATGCTAAATGAGTTGCACGTTTTTCACACCGCCTATTTGCTTGATTGAAACAGTTTTGCTATTATTTGCTATTTACACCTTTGGCCTGAATAAGATATCATCATCCAATGTTTTATAATAATTAAAAAATTGTTTTGGTTTGAATATCCATTGCAAAACATCGGTGTTTGTAAAAAATGAGGGAAATCCAACTTAACGTTTCGGACATGAAAGGGTTGCCATGAGCTACCAAAACTCATACCAGTATTATGCTTCATCAATGTGTCCATAGAGGCGACTTTGGTATATTGTATTATTTTACTTTTTGGTCTAAGAAAAAACAAGACGAAACAAATACAGAATATTTAGGGAACAACTGCTGGACAAATATTACTTCAAGATTTTATTAAAAAAGAAGTTAGAATCCCGGATCTCTTCCATCCTATCTTCTAAAGTCACAAAACCAACTTTATTCATTCAAATTATTCGTAAGAGATAACTCATGACTTTTCTTTTTCTTTTTTTTTATCTAACCACTAAGTTATCTTATCATTCCAAAAACACATATTGTGTTACCAACTTATGATCTTCATCTTTGCATCATTCGTACCATTAGTTGATTTGACAAGATACAGGAAGTCATTAGTAGAAATTACAAAGTTTTTACTTATGTCAATCTTAGTTATACTAATTGACAATAACATTATATTACTTACTGTGATAAATAAATTACACTTGACACAATATTACTTGTTGTAAAAGATTGCTTAATTTGCATTATTATAAAAATTGATATCTTACATCAATATTCATTTATAACATGCAACGTGTTAAATAACATTCAAGAAAATAATATAAAAAAATATAAGAGAAAATGTAAATAAGTTACCAAATAATCTCATTAAGAATTAAATTCAAACATTGCAATTATTAAATAAAGGAGAGAACACTTAATTTTCATCGTTCTGAGTTATACATAATTCCAACATCTAGAAAATTACTAAGTAGTAAATGAAACCAAAGAGATTTAACAAGTTCATGACAACAACAAATCCTAATCTTGTGTTTGTGTTTGAACGATGAATTTCAATAATTCCAAAAAATTGAAATACTTAATAATTGAACTATTTGTAATTGAACTCACTTCATGTCTTAAATAATTAGTTTGGATGAAGCAATTGAAATATTTTAAATTTCAATTTTATTTTTTGGATAAAGCAATTTAATTTCTATTTTAAGAAACTCAATTCTACTCTTCTCGACTTTTGGTTCAAGTCGACTCAAGTCGATTCAATCTCAGCTGATTCAACCTAGACTGATTCAAACTGATTCGACCTTGGTTGATTTGAACTGATTCGACCTCGATACATTCGAACTGATTTGGCCCGAGTTGACTTGACTAATTCCTTCAACTAGAGTATATTGGTTTAAACCTTTAGTTTTGGCTGACTAGGCTCAACCAACGGCCAGGACTGACTCGACTAGATCTTCAATTTGGGTTAACTCATATCGACCCTCGACTAGGACCGATTTTGCTCAACATTCGACAAGGGATGACTTGGCACAACTTGGGACCTGGACCGACCTGGCTTGACCTTCAACCTATGCCGACTCACTAAATTATTTAGAGAACAATCTAGAAATCAATTCCTTTGGTAACTAAAACCTTGGTAGCTAATGTTAGTCACCAGTTTAGATACCAATTCATAACAGAAACCATTTTAGTTACCAATTTAGAGACCAATTCTAATTTTTTAAAACTAGTTTAGTTACTAATAATTTTTAGTTTATAAATTAGTATCTAAATTGGTCGGTATAATGATTAATTATTTTTTGTCACTAAATTTGATCATTATTTAAGATTTTTATTGTAGTGTTTTATTATTTATTATTAATTACTTTATTTATTATAGATTCATGTAAAAGGACAACTTTTTTATTATTCACATTTATTTATTTGAATTATATTTATTTATATTATTTATTGTTATTTACTATTTATTAAAATTCATATGAAAGCATAATTATTATTATTGTTATTTGTTATATTTTTATTTATTATTTATCATGGATTCATGTGGCTCAGTCTTTTTGATTTTTGTTTTTTAGTTTTTTTTTTTTTTTACATAGAGCATTTGTAACATCCCGTTTTTATAGTTTTTAAACTATTAAACAAAACATTTAAATTTTAATAGTTCAGAAGCAGATGATGACATAGGCCAGCATAATCTAATACAGTCATCCAAAAAGAAGTACATACGCTGATCAACATGTACAGCCCACACCACTAAAGGTTACAAAACATCCTAAACATTCACTAGGGAAAACAGGTGGCTACTACAGCGGGAAAAACGTCCTGGGAACCCATTCAACGTCTGTCTAGGAAGGGTGTACCTTCACCTGCACTTTTATCTGCTCACGCCATTCAATAAAGACGATCATTGCAAAAGTAGAAAACACACAGAACACAAAAGAAACTAGAAGGGTAAGCTAACTGGAATAAGGAGTAAATCATGCAATTTTTATACTACGACAGAAAGTAGACTTTTATTACACAATCAATTAAAATCATCCAATTAATCCTGGCCATAACACCACACCTCATTCTAGACTCGATATCCGGATTATGTAAGTGGCATTGGAGCTCTTGGTGACTTGCACTTGAGATGGTTCCTAAACTCTGCAGAGTTTTAGGCACAAGGGGTATTCACCCAACCACTCTCAAGGTAAATCCCATCACCTCTATGATGGATCGGAATCATAGACCAGGACCTCCTGCTACTCCTCCCGACGTAATCCATCATACTCTACTTGAGTCTTAATGGTTACTAGGAGCGTCAGGATGTCACCAAACTGAGTCCTCATGCCCTTACATTCACTAAAACCAACTTTCCTTAGGATCTCCCTTGAGATCCTAACTCCAACATATTCCCATCACACAGTCTAACATGCATAAGGATTACATACAAGATCGACTATCATCATCCTAAAGCAACCAATATAGCATCATATAAGCAAAACAGTGAGAAAACTAAGTTCTGCAGGGAATCTCGCTTAGGCTAGAGAGTCTCGCCTAAGCTAGAGAGTTTATCTCGCTTAGGCGAGTTGATCTCGCCTGGGCGAGACATCATACAGTGGCAAATAAAAACTCCTGGACGAACTCTCGCTCAGGCTAAACTGGCTCGCCTAAACGAGATGTTATCTCGCTCAGGCGACTCTAGCTCGCTTAGGCGAGATTTCGCGCAGTGACAGGGGTGCTCTTCTGATATTTTCGCTCAGGCGAGAGCAACTCGCCTAGGTGAAACTATCAGGAAATCCTCCCTGTTCTTCACATGCAAGCTCGCCCAAAGTCATCCCCCACTCAAATCCACACACCAGCAATCTCAAACACCAATTCAACAGATAATCATGCAATTAAATCACTCACGAACACAATCCACATCAAAATGAACTAAAGAGTTAGCTTCCCTTACCTATTTGTCAAGAATTCACTTGGTAGAGTCAAGAAATTGGCAGGGCAGCAGAATTTTCAGTTTGACCTATGAGAACCTATCACCACAACAGGGGGAAGGAAGAGTTACATGGTCAGATGCGAAATTCAGAGGTTAATTTGCGAATTCTAGCTGGACTTGAACTCAAATGGAGATATAACTTACCTAAGAGGATGGAAGTTGAGGGAGGAACTGTGGAAGGTCCTGTTGGCTGGTCCTTCCAGAGTCTGAGTAGGGAAAAATTGAAACCGTGAGATGGCAGCACAGGGATGAGAGTGGGAGAGGGTTTGAGTTGCAGAGAAAAATGGGAAGAATGAGGAAGAAGAGTGTGTTTCTGTTTTTGGAAGAGAAGCAAAAGAGAGGTATCACATCATTACTTAAAAAAATATATCATCATAGTGCTACTACCTTATTACCTGACATGTTATTTTTAATTGTTATATTTGGTGAATATTTTCATCTATATCTCCCTTGTTATATTTGGTGAATATTTTCATCCATATCTCTCCAACAATTAATTGACTTTAAGTAAAAAAAAAACGCATTAAATTGCATAAACGAAAAGTAGAGGTTAGAATATAATGGCAACATAACATCATAGGGAAAAACACATTAAATTGACCTTAATGGTATTTGTGAAATTTATACCAAATGTATGACAACTATATGCCCTTGCAATAGTAAGTATATGGATGCATTTACTTGTGTTATTAAGTTTTAGTACCTGAGTTGTTGATACTACTTTGTGCCAACTTTTGATTAAGAATTATTTTTCTTTTCTTTTTTTGTGCTTTTTGGGAATTATTTATATCAATATTTGGAAAATATATTTTCAACTAAAGTTTGTAGAATTGAAGGTCAGTTAGTTTTATAGCCTAAAAATTGGTTTCACTGTAAACTTTAATCAGAGGAACATTGCCGCAAGATATTAACTCATGCAGTCGCTTTCTATTAACTCATACAGTCGCTTTCTATATTAGAGGAACTTAATTTGTTTGCATCTACACTCTAAATGATATTATCAAAATTTACATACTTAATCGTTATTATTAATATAATAAAAATATATATAATTTAGTATTTAAATATTCTTGTTTCTAGTTAGAAAAATGATAATTTTAAAATTATATTTGATATGAAATTCATTTTAGATAAACATTTTTAATTTCATATTTTTCATTCATGATATATCTAATATTTGAGAATGTCTTTTTAAAATAAATTTCAAAGAATTAATATAAAATTTTTTACATGTTATTCTTTGAATATTAAGGAAGGAATCATCTAGTTCAACTATTAATATATAAAAGAGATAAATATATATATTTTTTATTTTTATATGTATAATTTTATATATATATCTATATATATATATATATATATATATATATTATTTTATTCTTCATCAATATACCTATTTTTTAAAAATATTTAAGACTGAAATATAATTTATAAAATTTAATCAAAAATTGAGAGAGTAATTACTAAAAGAAAAATCTATGATAAGTAAGTCATAATTAAAAAAATGATTATGAAAAAGCAATGATATATAGTTTTTCCTTCTATATCCATAAAAAAAATAAAAATATAAAATACTCAGATGAAAAAAATATTAAATATTAAACTAATGTTTCACTTTCAATAGACATGAAAGTTATTTTTTTATCTTAAAAAATGGAAGAAAATTAATGAAAATGAGAGCACAAAGAATAAATTTGAGTCTAACTTTCTATTTTTCTTTTTCAGAAACAAAAATTTATATACAAGAGTGAAAGAAATACAATATATGAGAAACTTAAAAGACAAACAAAAATAACAAAAAATATATCTTAATAAATATTTCTTTCTCTATTATATTTAATTTTATATTTCATTATTTATTAACATTAAATATTATACTTTATAAAAAAATAAAAATCTATCTAATTTAATATATAATATATACTACGTATATTTTAAATAAACTTAAAAATTTTGGGGACCCACGGCCCCTATAAATATACGAAGATCCGTCATTGTTGAAGATATGTGTCAATTCTTAGTTTTTTTAAAATTTGTAATTATTTTTAATTTTTTTAATTTTTTTAACTTTTTAACTCTTTTTAACCTTTTAACTTTTTTTTTAATTTAAAAAAGGTGTTCACATGTCAATTTCACATCATGCACATGTTAATATTAGCGTCACATGTCAGTTCATATTGTGTCCTTTTCTTTTGTTTAATTTAGTACCATTTTTTTTTTTAAATTAAGTGATTTTGTCTTCCTTGAATTGATACCAAATTTAATTATTATATAAATGTTGTACTGGTATTTTAAATAAAATTAACATTTTTATTAATTAATTTCAAAATTCAATTATAAATTATTAGATTTAATTATAAATTAAATATAATTCTTAGATTCAATTTTAAATATAATATAATTATTCAAAATATTATTACAATATACTTATTAATTCTTTTTTCTAACAATTATATTATAAATCTAAAATATAATATAATATTTCTAAAGTTAGCATTTAAATCTAAAACATTTTAGATTTTAATATCCAAAATACAATATTATAATATTTTTTTAAAAAATTTAATAATTATATTATAATAATATTTTAAATAATTATATTCTATTTAATAATTTAATTTAGGAATTATATTCAATTTATTATTAAATTTAATAACTTATAATCAAATTTCAAGAATAATTAATAAAAGTGTCAATTTCAATAAAAATATTAGTTTAATATTCATATAAAAACTAAAGAGAAAAAATGGTTTTTTATCCTGAAATTTTATGTAAAATTATAGAAAGTCTCTTATTGAAATTTGTATACTTTTTGTCCCTATAATTCTAAAAGTATTGGTTGTAGTCCCTATTTTTCTAATGACATCAAAATTTATCCGATGTGAAAACAGTGTGTCACATGTTATTTACTTTTTTATTTTTTTATTAATAAAATACTACATCAACCTGGCCATGCTTTTTATAACCAGTTTTAAAGAAAAATAAAACAATAGTTAAAAATCGAATATACAGATATACAAATAGTAAATACGGGATAAAGAAAATAATGAGCTCATCCAATAGCCTTCCAATTATTTTACAATCTATTTCTTTTTTGCACCCCATATTTATTATTTGCACCTCTATATATTGAGATTTTAACTTTTTATTTTATTTTTAAATTAGTTGAGAAAAGTGTGATCGACACTGGTATTTTATTTTGTAAAAAAAAAGTAACACATGGTGCACCATTTATTATCCATTTATTATGTAAAATAAACTTTGACATCATTAGAAAAATAGAGACCATAATCAATACTTTTAGAAATACAAGGATCAAATGTCATACAAGTTTCAACAAGAGATTATTTTCAATTTTATGTTGGGAACCATAAACATTTTTTTTTCAACATTAAATTTGGTTTTAATTTAAAAAATAACAAAATTGTTTCATTTGAATAAAAATTAGAATCAGATTGAAAAAAAAAGTGAATATAAAGATTAAATTAAATAAAAAAATATTAAAAATTTTTGAACTGACATATAACATTGATATTGACACGTGATACGATAATAACTTAATACATGAATAATATTTCTTAAATAAAAATAAAAAAACAATTATTTAAGTCTTAATAAAAGTAACACTGATAATATAATTAAAAATATTCTGTGTTTCTTTTGCCTTAAAATTCCATGGCTAAAACTTATTTAGCCATAAATAATGCAAATTAGATTTTAAAGACAAATCCAACTTTTAGTTTGTAAAAACAAATTTCCACACACATATTTTGTCTCTAGTTATTTGTTAATTTTTTTTAGTGTTTTAATCTTTCAAGATTTAGATTTGGTTGATTCTTTTAGGGTTTTTTATATAACAACATATAGTTGAAGATTTTGAAATATCACATTATTTGGGAGGTTAAAATTTTACTAAAAATTAAATATATTTTTTGTTCTTAAATTATTATTAAAAATGATATTTACTTTTAAATAAAATTATAAAATTATAATTAATTCTGCACCTTATGAAAATTATATATAATATTTTCCGTAATAAACAATATATGAAAGTTATATTATAATTTACTATTAAACTCTATTTGTTATATAAAAAATACTTCATATGTTATTTGTCAAAATAATGTGTAACTTTCATAAAATATTATAATTAACTACTTATATAATTTAATTTAAAAATAAATACATTTTTTATAATAATTTAAAATAAAAATATATCTAATTTTTTTATTAACAATGCCAATGATTTATAATTATAAAAATACTAATATAAATAATTAAAGTGGGTTATTATTGTTTCGTGTTGATTAATTATTTTATTGTTTATAGAAAGCCAAAAGTTGACAAGTCCTTTTCTATGAACAATGTTTTTTTTTTTGAATAATAATTTATGAGCAGTCTGATATAAGTATTATTTAAAAACTAATATACTTTATTATCGATGGTAACCTATCTTTTCTGCTCAGTGTAGACAATTTATACAAAAATTAAGAGCATTTATTACTCATAAAATGGACCGACATTTCTTGTGCTGAGTGTTATGACTTGAAATGACTCATGAACAATTCATTGGGAAATGCACCTTTGGCTAAGTATTAGAAACTATTTATTTATTGTTTGTGGTTGTGCAATTCGGTTCTAAATATTTTTTGTTATTTTTCCTTTGGTTGCACCTAAAATTTATATTAAATTTAAAATTGACGGTGCTTCAGAAGACAATTCTAGTATTTTCTTTTTTCATTATCATTTTAATCTTTAAGTTATAATGTGACTTTTGAAATTCTTTTCAAAATTTTATTACGATGTATTCTGTACTTAACAAAACATATGAATGTAATTCTTATCATTTAAATTTCCTTTATGGGACAAATGATAATTTCATGTTATTTCAAGAAATTTTTTTTAGTAACAACCAATTTTAAATATAAAAATATCACATTATAATTTAGAGACAAAAAAACAATTAATTTACTTTTATGAAGGTATTTTTGTGATAGTTTCTCGTTTTGTATTAGTGTGAAAAGAATTTTTAGGATTAAATTAGTTGCTTGATGTCAAATGTTGGTTAAATAGTGAAATAGATTTTTTATGTCTTGTTTAAGTCTCAATTTTTCAAAAATTGCTTAAATTAGGTTCTTTCATTAAATTTATATCAACGGAAGATACCATATATCATTTAATTTGTAATTTTTTGTTTTTTATTTTTATTTATGTGTTTTAATTTTTTTTTCCACATTGTCAGGTTAATTGTGTATTACATGACACTATCACTTTAATGTAAGAATAATAATGTTATGTATCAATATTAACATCACATATTTAGGTTAGGATTAAGTGTTATTTTCTTATATTCGATTTAGTTTGTAGATTTATTGTTTTGCTTTAGTTCGATTTTTTTTAATTGAACAATGTTGTCATAAAACTAAAACTTTGTATATATAATTGTTATACTAACATTTTTATTAAAATTTATATTTATAAAATATTTATAAAAATAATTTTATGTTTCTACAATCAAATAATATCTTTTGTGAAAAAACATATTAAAAGACAAATATTAAATAAAAAGTGATATTAAACTTTCTTCTTCTTTTCAATCATGCAAGATTTATTGCGTATGCTTTTAAAGAAACATTATTTTCTTTTACTTTTGACCTTTTATAAATAAAGTTCGAGAATTATCAAACAATTTTAGAGATTATGAAAAATTACATGCAACAAATTTAAGTGGATGAGAGATTTGTAAAAGAGGAAATAACTAGCATGACATTTTTATTAAATATTTTTAAAATCTTAACTGTTTAATTAATAAAAACTTGTTTAGAAGTAATTTATTTAAATGATTTCAGAAATATTAAATAAAAATATCAATATCAATAAAAATATTATATTTATACAAAAATAAAATTGGTTTCAATTTAAAAAGAACAACATTACTCCATTTTATAACCATTAGGTCTATCACAATTTTCATCATCAATTTTAATCACTATAATTCAATCCATCGTCAATAAATCCTCAACCCCGCCAACAATCTATTCACCAAAAAAATAAATAATAATAATAATAATAATAATAATAATAATAATAATAATAATGATGATGATGATTATTGTAAAACTCATTTTCTTTTAAAAAAACTCATCTTAACTGTCCCATTTCCTAAAATACGCATGTCCTTCCCTTCCTCTTAAACTTACAAACATTAACAATTTAACTCAACCTTATTCTTCCTTTTTCTGATCTGATTCTCATCTTCTCTTGAATTAGAGGTCACCTTTGAGTTTGTGTCGGAGTTCTCTTTGAATCAAATCGAACAAAATATTCATCTCGTAAGTTAAAAAACTAACCTCTATCTCCTTTTATGTTTTGGGTGTTGATTTCTGCTTTGACCATGATTAAAGCCTCATTCTTCTCCGTGTTCTTGTGTTTTGGACTTCTCAAGGTTGAATTGGGGGTTTTGGTGCTCAAATCTCCCTTTTTCTTCTTGTCAAGTTTGGTCTACGTTTAAGGTAATGGAAGCTAGATTTTGTTGTAATTTCGAAATGAATTGCTTATCTTGGTCTTTAATGGTGTTTTGGTGTGTTGAATTGATGAGTGCATATGAAATTGTGATGGTTTGTGTTATCTGGTTTAGAATGATGAGAACATGTAAATATCTGCTATTTTCGCTCGAGCGAGAGAAAGCTAGCTTAAGCGAAAATAGCCAGAATTCCATTTTGCTCTCTGTTCGAGTTTTAACTCAAGTGAGAATCTCTAACTCAAGTGAGAAAGCCACTAGAACTATTTTTGTTTTTTATTTAATTTTAGCTCAAGCGAGAATCTTTAGCTTAAGCGAGAGCCCCTATCGCTTAAGCGAGAATCTCTAGCTCAAGTGAGAGCCCTTGTCGCTCAAGCGATGAGTCTCTAGCTTAGGCCAAAATGCATCAGAGTTTTAATTCCTTATTTTTAACCTATGATTGACTGTGTTAATTTTAAAAATATGATGTATGAACCTATGCATGAATGGTGTTAGTATTTTGAGACTTGACTTGATATGTTGTTGTAAAATATGTGATTGTTTGATATTTGGAATTTGAGACGAAATTATTTACATGTGAATGTGAAAATATGATTAAGGATGTATATGATTGTGAAAATATTATTGTGAAACTTTGACGATAATTGGTATGTTAATATATACGAGCATTGTTTGTGTTTGACGTGATTTCATGGGTCATATGGGGAGATTTTATGGTGGTATTATTTTAGCCAGTGACGGATCTTGACCAACATCGTTGGAGGAGCCAAAATAATACTCCAAAATTTATACATTTCATTATTGTCACTAATACAATAAAAGTGAATACATAACTTAGTATAACGATAACTAAAAACCAAATCACAAATATCTAAAAGATTGCCCTTCG
>Ga0214544_1011022_pt1 | contig 12850 bp, 7 predicted proteins | sample CNSS3metaG_FD_160074 | JGI IMG/M metagenome (GOLD analysis project Ga0214544, IMG submission 160074) | Root nodule microbial communities from cowpea collected in UCLA plant growth center, Los Angeles, California, USA - CNSS3 | ecosystem: Host-associated > Plants > Roots > Nodule | place: USA...
TATATATATGTAAGTCGTTTTCTTAATTATAAATTTCATTATTTATATATTATTTATATATGTTATTTTAAATATGATTTTTTTAATTCTATTTTACTTTTATTAAATTTTTAATAAATTATATAAAAATAAATTTAAATTAAAAAAAATATATATATATATATATATATATATAATTGAAATTTTTTTAAAAATTTGATTAAAATTAAATATTTAAATTTTAAACAAAATTAAAAAATTCAAATAAAATATAAAATACTATGCAAATAAAATATATAAATAAAATAATTATAATAATATCAATAAAATAAATAAAATTGAAAATTAAATTGAAAAATAATTTAAATTAAAATAATAAAACTTTAACTAAAAACAGAAAATATATATATATATATATATATATATATATATATATATATATATATATGAATATTTTTTTTTCATTTTTTTTAACTTTAAAGTTTTACTATTTTAATTTAAGTTAGTTTTCAATTTTTTATTTAGTATTTTTATTACTTATTTTTTTATTTTTTAAAGTAATTTTTTTTTACATTTATATGTTTTATAATTTTTAATACGTGTTTTAAAAAATAAAATAAAATAAAAATTACAAAATATTAATTTTATAAAAAATTAAAAATATTTAAAATTGACTTAATTTTTTTTATTTTCGGAAGTTGACTTCTGGTAATGTTTTTTGATTTCCGGAAGTCGACTTCTGGTAATGATTTTTAACTTCCGGAAGTCAACTTCTGGTGATATATTTTGACTTTCGGAAGTTGACTTTTGGTGATATATTTTGACTTCCGAAAGTCGACTTTCGGTGATATATTTTGACTTTCGAAAGTCGACTTTCGATGATATATTTTGACTTTCGGAAGTTGACTTTTGGTGATATATTTTGACTTTTCGAAAAAAGTCGACTTTCGGTAATATATTTTGACTTTCGATGATATATTTTGACTTTCGAAAGTCATATATTTTAACTTCTAAAAATCGACATCCGAAAGTATTTTTGGGAGTGTGATGTCCGTGAATTTCCTTAAATGATCAAAGGGTATTTTGAAAATTTAAAGAAATTCTGGAGGTGCAAAATAAATGCTTGGAGGTGTAGGAAGAAAGACCCGAATTGTTTAGCATGGTGGCCCAATAAAACTCGGGGCCATGTCCAAAATAAGCCCGTCAAAATTTGAACCCACGAGACACGACCGGACAGGGGTGTGCATCCTGAACCGGGTTTAACGACTAAAATTGCTTGAAACGAAGAAGCTAGTTAGAACCAACATCTGAACCGAGATCGGAGAGGAGGAAGAAGAAGAAGAAGAAGAAAAAGAGAATGGGAACGACGGTGGCGGGTTTAGCGCCGGGTCTGTCTCGGAAGCTGAAGAAGGTTCTAGAATCGAGGATCGACACGCCTGATCTCTTGTCTTCTCTCAATACGCTCTCTTCCTTCTACGACGAGAACACTCCTCAGACGCGTCGGAACCTCCGATCCACCATCGAGAAGCGCTCTCTCTCCATCAACCACGAATTCCTCGACGCTTCCCACGCGGCGCAGCTGGTAATTCCACTTCCACCGTCGATCTTGCAAATCTTCTCTCGCCGTTTCCTCGCTTGCTTCCACTGTTCTGATCCGGTTCATTTCTTTCTGCATTTGCTTTGCTAGGCCTTGGATAGCGTGGAGAAAGAGGTCGATGCGCTCGCTGAATGCTGCGACAGGTTTAGATTTCTGTTTCGAAGGCTTCCTTAGTTGCAATTCGTTTGTTTGCGTTTTTATCATTAATTGATTTGTGTGTGCTTGATGCCGAATGATGTTAAGTTTCGTTGCTTAGTAGAATGATATCGAGTTCATTCGCTTCTGTTTCGGTAGGAAGTGTTTATGTGGATCCTAATTGCTTTTTGTCCAAGTAATTGACTGCGACATATGAAACTAGCACATTGCGCTGGAAGTTCTTAGTAGGGCTCAAATACCAATTACTGCTGAAATAAGTATCCAAAAGTCGAAATGAGACAATTTAGGGAAACTGGACTAATTAATCATTGATCATTTTCCATCCTGATATAGAATTTATGCACTAGAAGCATGGTAATAGGATATACTAGTCCCGAAATGAAAGTTCATTCTCATCTCTATTCCTATCCTCATCTCTGTCCCTATTGCCGTTGGGTGTGAAATTTGTATCCCTTTCCTGTAGCTCTCGGGCAGCAGGTATAGGGCGCACCTGCCTCATAGTGATATTAATTCAATTCAATATATTTCTTTAAAAAAACATGATATTCCAAGATTCAATATAAAAGGACAGACACTTTATTTTCTTCGGTATCAACAAGACACACATTTTATTTTCTTTAATCTCAAATTTCAAAGAATAAGTTATAATTGTATAGATCTTGAAATAGAGTAAAAATAACAATTGCATAAACATAAAATAATTATATAAAATAGTAAACAATTATACATAATTGAAATTTCATGATAATTGCAACTTTTGTTACTTTTGCAAATGTTGAGAGAGAAAATACCTTAGAGGTTGAAGTGAACTTGATGGATATAAAATGAGTTGAACGGTTGAGAGAGCTAATGAAGAATTGTGTAGCATAAGAATGATTTTTGAAATGAAAGAAAACAGATTATCAAATAGAATAGTGAAAATAAGTTTTATAGGTTATCTAATAAACTAAGGGTGTTTTAGTAATTTAAAATGGAAATGGGGACAAGGATATGTACATATTTATCTCCGTCTCCTTACCTGATTTAAAATTTTGAGATTACCCGTACCCATGTCCGGTTAATGAGGGGATCCCCCCCTATAATTGAGATAGGTCTGATGCAAGTTTATTTGTCATGCCTACATGATAAGCATGTTTTGCTAAAAGATGACCTTAGGGTGTGTTTCTTTGGGGAGATGGATTTGGAGGAGAGTGTGAGGATGAATTTAGATGGATGTGAATGGATGGATATGTGTGTTCCTTTGGGTGGATGGAGAGGGCAAAGTGAATGAATTTGTGGATGAATTTTGTGAAAGTTTATAAGTGAGTTGACTGACATGATAGATAAAAAAAGTTATAATAGATAGAATTTGAAGATTACTGTATTACCCTTGATTGTAAAAGTAAAATGAAATGAATTTTGGATGATTTAAATATATTAAATTTTAAAGTGTTATTTAATAAATATTAATAAATAAATAAACAATGAAGTATGGTTTGTATGAGAATTATTTTTATGAGTGAAATTTCAAGATTTACTTATTATTTAGTTCTCATGTTGAAAATATGTTGACATCCAATCTTTATTTTGGTTATAAAAATTACTGTAGAAGTTATCAATTTTAAAAATTACTGTGGAAGTTATTCTAGCATACATTATACACATAATAAAAAAAAATGCAGAAACATGAATTATTATAACGATTTTCTTCATGATACAAATAAAAGCAACTTACCTCTTGAAGAATTATACAATTACGAAGGTTCACCTACATCAATTGCAGCCACCTACACCACTTGCAGCCACAGAAATACTTAGGAATATCTACCACTTACATAAGAAATTTCCAAAAATTAGATCCACTATAAAGTGAACCCAAAATACAATAACCATACACTAACAAGCACACACCAAGAACTACTGTGAAATGGCTGCACCACACCTCTAGCTATCACCTTCATCGCAATGACCCTGCAACATCCATGAAATGCTTAGAAATAACCAACTCAGAACCATGTACACTGCCCATGAACCACCATCATCCCACTATCAAACAACATGACACCACACACTCGAAAAAAGGTTTTGGAGAATCGGTTACATAACCGATTCTCCAAAGCCTTTTTTCGATGCACGTAATTGGTTAGGTAACCGATGTTGGCTCCTTTGAATGCACACCAGAATCGGTTGTGAAACTGATTCTCCCCATGGTTGGGCTTGCTTCTTCACTTACACCATCACCATGACAACCATTACTCACCTGGACGATGATGGCCACCACACACAGGGATAGTGCTCACTCGTAGCTCAGGAATCTTACCTGTGCATGGCCAGAAAAGCAAAAGGAGTGGGTTACGTGAATGTAGCAAGGTCAGACATGACGAGGATATAATGGTAAATGTATCCTTTATCCATGCAAATCTTCGCAAAAATGAGGAGATGGAATTTGGGAGTTACCTTGCAAATCCGTTGTTGCTTATATGCTCAAATCATGTCATAAGAACACAAAAATGGTTTACAATCCGTCCGCGCAAATCAACGAATTTTAAGAATCCGCTCAAAGGAACACAACCATAGTCTGGCAGGTATATTGTAAGTGAGAATGATGCAGCCAGGAGGAGACAGTTTTGTTGGGTCGTGACGTGTTATAACATTATTAATCACTGATTTCTATAGTTTTATAACTCGGACACATTTTATGCTCCACATGCAGAAAATAATTAAAAAGTAGCTATAATTAGTAACAAAATATGTTGCTCAGTGCTGTGGTGTGTGTCTAGAGGTCTGGTTTTAATTTATAATGTTTCCTATCACTTGATATGAAGTTGTTGGGATTTAAGTGGGTGATTTGGGTAAAAAGTTTGCTAAATTATTATACAAGGAAGGCAGTTCCAGGCTAGCAAGCATATTAGAGACGCATATGGTTTGCAAGCATATTAGAGACGCATATGGTTTGCAAGCATATTAGAGACGCATATGGTTTGTGATCAACAAATTTAATTTTGTATTCCGTATTGAATTAGCTTGTCATTCTCAATTTTGGTTTAGCAGTGCAGCACCATAATAACTAGCTTGCGAGTCATGTCTGTTTGGTGCTATACCAATTTGTTTGGGTTAGGATTTTAACATATCAGTTTTATATTTGAAAATTGGAACTGTCTCTTTGTCCTTTCCAATAGAATAAATTCTTATTTTTGGTACTGATAAAATTTGAGGTTTTATTCTTACAGGATAGCAAAGGCTTTGAATAGTTGTAGTGCTAGCACTACTGACATTATCAGTACGACAGAGAGGCTCAAACAGGAGCTTGAAACTACAACACAGCGACAAGAGATTGTGGCATGTTTCTTACGCGACTATCAGCTCTCCCCTGAAGAGGTTTAGACAAATGTTTAATTTTGAACTATGGCTTTGTGAATTAAATGAAATACATGTATCATAATAATGCTTACAATTAGTTGTCGATTATCTGTAGATAAACGCACTTAGAGAAGAGGAGCTGAATGAAAACTTTTTCAAGGCATTATCTCACGTCCAAGAGATTCATGCCAATTGCAAAGTATTGCTAAGGACACATCATCAGGTAATCTGTTTGGATACACAGAGAAGAGATATCAGTTAAGATAGTTAGAATATTCGTGAGTTAGTTTCTTGAGGTGTTAGTTAGATATAAATAGGAAAGAAGGAGAGGAGAGGGTGGAAGGAGGTGAATTTTTGTAGATTGAGCTTTAGCTCTTTGTGAAAGGGAAGCCCTTGAAGGAGAGAGTGCTCTCCTATTTCTTGTTCTTTTCATTCTATTCAATAACAACTTTCTTTTCTTGCTCTTTTCAATTCTTGGTTCCTAACATAATCTTCTTGTCATCTCTATCCCCCTATGTTATGTGTTTTTGTGCAATACTGAACCTGCTGTTGGCAATCTGAATTCTGAATCCAAATTGCGTATATAATTTGAGTTTAATTTGGAATGCTAGTCATTGTCTCATGCAATATTTCCTCTCGTTGACTGAGTGATTATATTTATCTAGCTCACTGTGCTGCAAAGCTAGTTATAGCGCTACAAGGATGAATGTGGAAAATATTTATGTTAAATCTCAAAATTTGAAAAGTTATGGAGATATTCAAAATAGTGGCACAAACAAGTTGGTGCAAATCTTTGAGACAAAAATGAAAGTTTCTTGGATGCATGATCTCTGTATTCTCATTCGTTTATTTGAAGTATCAACTCTAGTTCTGGCTGTATGAGTTCCAAAGATTCCCATTATTGACAACTCAAAATGGACAGTAAGATGTTCTATAATTAAATAGAATTAGATAAATTTTATTCACTGACAACTTAATATTTGTATATCTGTGAGTTATAAAAAGCAACTAGGTCTTTCTATTTCTTAATGTCATTGTGCGCTGTTTACTTTTCTGTGAAAATTTTCACTTTATATTGTTTTTTTTTTTTTTTTTGCAGGTTTGCCCCATACTTAGCTGCTACTTTATTCGTTTAAAAGTAATTTACACTTTTATTAAATTAAGGAATTTCATTGCAGCGTGCTGGTTTAGAGTTGATGGATATGATGGCTGTTTATCAAGAAGGAGCTTATGAACGCCTATGCAGGTGAAGATTCATCTAGTTCAGCTCATATGGCCAGACTAGAACATGAATTGTATTTTATCTGAGTTACTACGAGTATGAAGTATGAATTTTAATCTCTGTATTGTTGATATAGATGTCAAGGATAGATGTTTGTTTCTTTGTACTGAGATCAACTAGATTTATTATATATATATAACTACTTATAATTTTCATTTCTAGGTGGGTTCAGGCCGAATGTAGAAAATTGGGGGACACTGACAATCCGGAAGTTAGCGAGCTTCTGAAAACAGCTGTGCGTTACCTCAGGGAAAGATCTGTCCTTTTCAAATATTGTGCAGAAGAGGTAATTCTGTCATTGATTTAATGGACTGGGTCTAAATTGATAAGTCTTGTTTTTCTTAGGATTTCAAATTTGCCATCTTCCATATTAGTAATGAGATATTTTGCATTCTGAAACATGTTGTGTTGCATCATCTACTGGTATTAATTATAAAAAGTTGCTCGTGGACCTCACATCATAATAACAGATAAAGAATATTATTCTTATTCTCTAAATATGGAAACTTGGACTCCTTAGCTTGTGCATCAGAAATTACTGTTTTGCTAATTTTGCAGGTTGCCAATATGAGACACAATGCATTATTTAGAAGATTTATAAGTGCTCTTACGCGTGGAGGACCTGGTGGATTGCCTCGACCAATTGAAGTTCATGCTCATGACCCACTACGATATGTTGGTGATATGCTAGGCTGGTTGCATCAGGTATGACATGAAAGGCTTGTGCATGAATGCTTGAAGCCTCTTCCGAATGCTATTATTCTGCCATGACTTATTTGTTCATCATCATATGGTTTTTTGTATGTATGCAGGCCTTGGCATCTGAACGAGAACTTGTAGCTGTGTTACTTGATCCAGATGCTATTGTTGATTCTGGATCAAAGCAATTCGCCAACAACACTGAGAATGGATCCGGGAAGACAGAATCTGACTTGATGTTTGTTCTTGATAGAATTTTTGAAGGAGTATGTAGACCATTTAAATTGAGAGTTGAACAAGTTTTGCAGTCTCAACCAAGTCTTATAGTATCCTACAAACTCAGTAATACACTTGAATTTTATTGCTATACTGTGAGTTGTCTCATCTTCATCCTTTTTTCTTGATTTTGGTTATCCCATATATTTATATATTTATGAATTTTCATGATCTTATAGATCGCAGATTTACTTGGGCGAGAAACTGCACTTTGTAATACACTATGGGCACTGAAAGATGCTGCTCAGAAAACATGTTTTGATATTTTGAAAGTTCGAGGGGAAAAGCTTTTGCGGTATCCCCCCCTTGTAGCTGTTGATCTTTCCCCACCACCAGCAGTGAGGGAAGGGGTATCTGTACTTCTTGAAATAATTGACACCTACAACAGCGTGATGGTTCCTGCTTCTGGTCAGAAACCTGCTTTTGGTCCAGTTGTATCTGCTATACTGGATCCAATAATTCAGGTATGCTTCTAAATCTGTTACCTCCAGTTGATAATTTATAGCATAATCGTTCTGTGTAACATGAAAGGAAAAAAATGTGAATTTGTAAATATTGCTATAAAATTTGACCTTAACATAAAATGGTCACTTACATTGTGCTTGACATTTTAGCTATATACATGACACAGTTAGCTGGCGTAAAATTCAGATATAGAAGTGCTGCCCTTGGATTCCAACGTTTTATCTTTTCTATATGAACTTCAGAATTTTCTTCGGGGCTCTTGTGAGCTAAATTCTACTGCCAAGGATGTCTTAAATGGCTATAGGTTAGATTGCTAGTTAGTTATCTAGTTACTATTTAGGATTTTTTTTTTCTGTAATTTTGGTATTTGATTTTGGGTTATACTTTTAGGAATTCTTTACATGTCTAGTAAAGCTTAATTTTCGGAGAAATAATCACGCCAATTGTTTCAGTTATCATAGAAAGTTGACAAAAATAAGCAATTGTGTCTTTTGAAAGTTGAACCAAGTTGGCATCTTTATATTTAGCAACTGTCTTAACAATAGGCCCTTGTTGTAGACCCTTGTACTATTTTGGCTTTAGAGTGATAAGAATCGTATTTGATATTGTGTTATAGGAGTACGCTAGGTTTGTTTTCCCTTTGTTACCCACAGTAAAACATTCCAATTTGAAAAGAGATCTAGATTATGGTTATTCATTTTCCATTGGCTGTTTATTTAATAAACCATTGGAGATCAAAGCTTTAGCTTCCTATTTGTTGCAGATGTGTGAACAAGCAGCGGATGCACACAAGTCAAAAGTAGTCAGCCATTCATCAAGGAGGAGTAGGACGAGTTCTGATTCTAATCAACATACTAAATCATCAGTGGATGCAATCTTGTCAAATAGTAGCTCTTCTTCATCCTCACTGGTCCGTTCTTGCTCCTTTCTTTTTGTCTTTTTTTTACATTTTAACTTAATTTTCCCTTCTCTTTTGTGTTTTGCAGATTGCTGCTTGTAGGATTTTAGTGTAGTTTTTCACTTTAACAAACTTCTGCTTTTGTTATAAACTTTATTCCTCCGCATTTTAATATATATATATATATATATATATATATATATATATATATATATATATAGAGAGAGAGAGAGAGAGAGAGAGAGAGAGAGAATGCTATTGGGCACTAATTAAGAAAACAAAAGCGGAGAGTATTCAGTGGAAAAGAAAGTAAATTTCGTATTGAAAATGCAGATGTCATGTAATACTTTTGTAAGTAAATAGAAACACTTGAATATATTTATATTTCTCAATCAGTCTCCTTAGTATACTCTTTAGTAAGAGAATATAAATCCCAATGATCTGCAGTTTTTTGCGTCTGCATGTGCTTTTCATTTGCCATGTTGGTGCATGAGTCTGTCTACACATCCTTTTAACATCAGTGCTACGAGCAATTGAATGAAAACTTTACTTGGAATCTAAAACCTGAAATTGAAGTATATGTAACTTTACTGGAAATTATGTTCTAAGTGATCTTGTGGACCAACAAAATTGAAGTAATATGTAAATTTACTGGAAATTATGTTGTAAGTGTATATTCTTGTGGACCAACAAATATAGTTCCATACTCCGTTATTCCAGGTGTGTGAAAGGAATATGGGCGAACTTAAACATATATATCTTAATAAAAAAAGAAATTTAAGTTCCTTGTGGAAGTTCTATGCAGTAGAATATCTTTTTGTTTCTGTGCGACATTTGCATTAACTCGTGCCATGTGTTGCAGACTAGTGAAACTCCTTCAAAAATCTTTCTCATTAACTGCTTGTGTGCTATTCAACAACCTCTATCTGGATACGAGGCTGTCGCTGATTACGTGAATAGACTCGGAGCAATGATTGATAATCACTTGCGCGTTCTTGTGGAAAAAGAAGCCGAAGCAATCCTGAGAAGATGTAATTTGTCAGAAAAGATGCCTCTCTTGCAGAATTCAATCCACAAGGAAGGGGAGAACGAAGTGGGTACCCCATTGGCTGAGAGGGAGGACACTGGTCCAACCATTCTTTCGGAGTGTTTGAAAGCTCTGTTCGGCCTTATTTTGGGAAGTGAAAGTTCCCTGCCGGAATTTGAGCAGATGCAGGATCCAAGATTGCGTTCTGAAGCTTCTATTGGCGTGGCCAGGTCATTGGCCGAAGCTTACGAGCTTATTTATAAGGCTATTATGGATCCCAAAAATGGTTATCCGGACCCCAGGGCGTTGGCAAGGCATCCTCCTGATCAGATAAGAACTATATTAGGAATATAAGTTTTGTTTTGCTTCCTTTATTTGCTAATTACGTATATAAACTCTTGTATCTCATTTTGGATTCTACTGCTCTTCTATTAAATCATTCTGTAATCTACTATTAGCCTTTGAGTATTGTTGTTGATGAATATAATTTCATTGAATGAACTTTCCGTGTTATAAACTTCCCTTAGCACAATACTTTCTTATAAAAGTTAGGGGTTTTACTTAAAAAGACTAAAATATCCGTTAGTTGTAACTGAATATACACCCTGATTCTTCTCCAACGCTCATATTAGTTTTCCTCTCTTGTTCGTTCCACCCCTTCATTGCAACACCCACACTGCAACTACTCCCCATTGACGCCTTCTGCTGTCGAGCATCGTTTTGTGATTTTTTTTTTCTTCAAAAACTTTTCATTTTGTCAAATCATTGTATCATTGTTGTAAGTAATCTGTTTTCGTTTTACCTTCTGGATTGGCTAGTTCAGAAAATTCCCCAATTGCTCGCTCAATTCTTAACATTTTTGGATTATGTAGTTTGGAAACGGGAGGTGTATATTTATGTCATGTTCTGGTAATTTCAAAACACCTTTTAGATTCCTTGATGCGGAACATGTTTTGGATTTTTTGGAATGTCTAATCTAAAGTATATATTTCAAATTTTGGGTAGGTGTTTTGGAAAGTAATTAATGTGTTCTAGAAAGTCTAATTCACAATACATATTTCACATTTTGAAATACATATTTCAAAAAGTATATTTGTATTCTAAAATGCTTAATTTGGAGTACATATTTCATATTCTGGAATGAACAATTTTAAAATGCGTTTCGAAATAGATGTGCTAGAATAGTGTAGGATATATATGGATTGAAAAACTCGTTGTCGAGTATTTCAGCAACAGAGAATCCAAAAGTCAAAACATCAATGCAAGATGTTTTTTTTTTTTTTTTTACAATAGATTTCGGATTATGTGTACTGAAAAAATCCATTCAGAAATGGGTTAATCTAAAAGAAACATGTGCGACAATCATTGAAGAAAAAAATCCTTTAGTGTTACCCAATAATATCCTTTACCCATATTCATCCATTTAAATTTATTCAAATTCATTCTCACACTCTTTTCCAAATTCAAACACATCCTTAAACACCTGTAATTTTAATGATCACGTAAGTATCCTAATTTCATAAGAAAGATTACATTGAAAAATTTGGCCGACAAATGTGGTTGTCATTTCTATTATATTGTTAGTCAAAGGCTGATGTTTGGCCAAATTTATTCTGAAGAAAAGTAAATGCAAATTTCTTTGCTTTTTCTTTGGACTACAAATTAAAACCTTCTATACACAATCTTTTCCAATAAAGTAAGAAAACGTAAAACAAAAGTTCAAGATTCATTGTTAAACTCTATTACTTCAGAAATAAATTGCGAACGAAGAGGTGTTTTTTATTTATTTTTTTAAAGAATAAAATAGCCTTGTTTTTTACTTTTATATATGCATTCATTTAATTTTATATAACTTAATTTTTATAAAATACATCTCCCGTATCAAACAATTTTAAAAGGTTTTTTTATATTTTTTATTTAATTAGGAATAGATAAATACAAGTTGTTATATATCTATATATTTTTCTCTTTAATTTATATTTTATTTAACTTCATTATTTTTGCTTTCCTATAAATTTCAATTTCTTATTCTTGAATTTTGTGTATTAGGACATTCTAAATGAAAGGTTTTTTAACGAAACTAATATCGATAAAAGATTGCTTTAATATAGTTTATAAATATGAATCTTTTAAAACCGAAAAAATATTTGTTTAAGAACATTTTAAAATTCGTAAAAACTGTATTTTTATTGAAAAATATTTTTTTATAGAAAACTCTTATTGTATATATCTTAGGTTTGCACATCACATTCGCATTGTTCTAAAAAAAGACACTACTTTGCCCTACATCTGACACATCCCCACATTCGGATAAGGATGTCGGAAGGTACACGTCTTGTCATACCGTTAATTGTTTATTAAAATTTGTTTAAATAAAATAAAGCCAATTATTAATTTAATTCCGAAATAGTGAGTGAACCTTTACATAATTAAAAATAACTCTTTATCAATATCTCTGTTTTTATATTATACTTTTAATTCTTAGGATTTTATAATTAAACTCGTTGGAGTTAAAAAATAAATAAAAAATAACAAAAAATTAAATGTAAAATTTCTTCAATTTAATCTAAAAAGAGTGACTTATTAAGATTCGTGAAAATCTAAAAGAAGCTCACAACAATCTCTTGGTTCCTTACATCACATTTTTGTCTGCTTAATAACACCATATTTTTTTTTTGTCTTTTTGTTAGGAACAAGGCAATAAAAGAAAGAATAAAAGAGAAACAAATAGACACAGAGGATTTAACGTGGTTCGGCGTATAATGTGTATGTCTATGTCCACGACTACACTAGGAAGTATTTGTATTTCTAGTGTATCTTAAAGCTTTACATAGAGTCTCTTATATAGTAAAATAGAGAACCACATCTCACTATTCTAAGCGATGTGAGACTAAATCAAGTACCATAATACTAACAATTCTCCCACTTGGGGTTTGATTACATTACCACCTAGTGTAGTGCCTGCATCATCAATTTTCTCGAAGGCCAGTTGAGGCAATGCAAAACCTCAACTTAGTTGTTGTGACAGTCTTGGTCAACATATCAGCTGGATTCTCTGCACCTGGAATCTTCAACAAAATCAAATCTCCATCATTTATCAAGTTTCTGATAAAATGATACTTCAATTCAATG
>Ga0214544_1011023_pt1 | contig 12849 bp, 9 predicted proteins | sample CNSS3metaG_FD_160074 | JGI IMG/M metagenome (GOLD analysis project Ga0214544, IMG submission 160074) | Root nodule microbial communities from cowpea collected in UCLA plant growth center, Los Angeles, California, USA - CNSS3 | ecosystem: Host-associated > Plants > Roots > Nodule | place: USA...
TATATATATATATATATATATATATATATATATATATATATATATATATATATTGTTTGTTTATATATTTAGAGAGAGATAAAAAGTGTGTAAAAGTTTGTGAGAATCTGAAAGGTACAGCTTAGCACGTTAAAGTTGACCAAGTCTGTGTGGTTACTGAAAAGGTGGGTGACAACAACCCAATTATTCAAATTAGTTATATCACAGGAGCTAACAATTCCATCTGCGTCATGCACATTTTGTCTTCCAAGGCTTTCTCTTTCCTTTCGCACTTCATTTTTAGTTTTTTTTTTTTTTTAACCCCCAAAGTTGGTGGGTGCACTTTGAAGGGAAAAGTGAAAATTTTCTCTCTTCATTTTAGGTGATTGAAGAAAAAGCTTAACTATCCACGTAATAATTTCGACGCATTTATTTACGTGGCTAATTCTCAACTATAGAGAAAAAATGTTTCAAGTGTATTCTTACGTAACACTATGAAAGCATTACCAACAAATTCTCCGTCAAAAATTTTACACTCTTTGACCATAATTGTTCATTTTTATTGAGATAAAATTTTCACACTTAATAATTATATTTGAGATATTATTTATTTTGGAACACAAAATTATGTTATGATTTTGTTTTTAAACAACCTTAAAAGATTAAAAACAATTCTTGATTTTGAGTTTTAAATAATGTAAGACTATTAAATATATATAAAAATTCATCGCTAAAAATCTTTATAAGAAATGAGAGTTTATATATGAAATCACTTTTCTATTCTGCCCATTAGAGCTTAGAGATGCTAATTTGTTTTTAGAATGTTTCATTTTCGTCCTAATTGCCATCCATTTTTCAATCTTATATCTATTTAGATAATAACTTTATGGTCAATCATAAGATATTGTTCACAACAAACAACTTATACAATAGTTATTTTATGTTTTTTTTTCTTTTTTTTTTTTATTTCTTTGTACTTTCTATCAAGAATCAAACATAGTAAGCTTACACGACAGAGTAATTTCTTTTTTATCATATTACCATTTTTTTTATTTTCTGTTTCTTTTCTACGTAGGCTACACGCACAAATTAATAAGTTTAAGATCCATATTAAATTGATACGTTAAATTATGTTTATTAAATATTTTATTTCGATTTTTAGTTTCGTTAAATTTTTTTAATATTAAATGGTTTTTAAATAAAAAATAATGAACCGCATTACCATATAAAAATATATCCATGCAGTTACAATTGAACTACTCGTCTATTTTCTTAAAAGTTTCACGTTTGTGAGATAAAAACTCGTCTCAAATGTCTCAGAATCTTTATTTCTAGTAAAATTTTAATGACACGTTTAAATTTTTTGTTTTTCAAAGTTAAGTAATTTTAGTCTAATATGGATATGTCATCTAAGTGCTTAATTTTAGAAAACTAGAGAATTAAATTTACAATTAAAATTATATAAAATTAAACTCATACATTTACAAAACTATGACGACTAAAGTATATTTATAATTTTTTAAAAGGAATGACTCGTCGTTTTGATTTCGTAATCTTAACCTTTTTCTCTCTCTCTCTCTCTCTCTCTATATATATATATATATATATATATATATATATATATATATATATATATATATATATATCATAAAAAAATTAAAATTGGCGTGACTTAAAAATTGATAGTTTTTATTATAATGAAATTATATAAAAATTTAACATTGTTATTTTAACGTGACTTATGTTTTTTCAATATAAATTTTTCAATCTTATTTTTCAAATAAAGTCATCTTATATATCATTATAAACTTTATAAATTTTAAAATCTAATGATTTATACCTTATATATGCATATCCAAACAAATAAAACTGAATTAATACATTTCTCATTATTTCTTCTCAACTACTTCAATAAGGTAATTATATTTAAATCGGACAATAATATGTTATAACCAAAAAATTTAACTAAATATTTAAATTGTATCAAGGAAAAAAAACTACTAGATAATGAGAATATGTTTAGTCAATATTTAGCACTTATATACTATTGTACTTCATTATTTGCACAAAGTAATTGTGTAGATAGATATATGTTGAGTTTGGGGTTGGGAATGCCAAATCCTGATTTGTATTTTCTTTCCAATGATTCGCATACATCGGCGGAGAAATCTGACACAAATTTGGTTTCACTTGCTCAACAAGAAAGAAAAAAGAAATCTTTTAATTTAATATTCTTTCAGTATATTGTATAAAAGTTTGTGTATTTTATAAGTATTCTTTCAGTAATTTATAAGTACTTTTACATATAAAATTAATTTGTAATATGAATTTACATATAAAATTATATATTTCGATTTGATTATATATTTTTTGTTTAATAAACGAGTTCATTGGATTGTCTTTTGGCCGAACAGTTGGGAAGGATTATCAACCAACTCTTCTATGGTTGGTCAGAAAATCATCTCTAATTTTGACAAACTGACTATGTGATAGAACAAAATGCGCTAAACTAATCTGTTTTGTAACTCCTGTTTAATATAAATCCTATAGCTTAATAATTCCAAAAAACTTAACTATATAAGTTCTAATATCATCTTAACATAGTAAAAATTATGTTTAATTCTACCTCACCAAAATAGTTGATCAAAGTGAAAATTATATAAAATATATATATATATATATATATATATATATATATATATATATATATATTATTATTTAATCATATTCTTAGCGAATATAGAATCTCCGATGTAAATCTATTATTGTCCATGGAGAGAGGAACGTTCCATATTATTTGGTGGCCAAGAAAGGAGCATCAAATGCTGAGTTAAGTTTATGGAACTCTCCCCTTCTTGGGTGGGGAATCTATTTATGCCTCATATATGCCACAATGCTTCTTGCTGAAAATATTGCTTCTTTTCTCATGCTGCTTTCCCCTAGTTTTTATTTTTACTTCATTATGAATCAACCAATATTGTTTAGTTGTATATAGCAATGTAAACGGGCGGGTAGGATACGGGTAGGAGCTCTCCATACTGTATTTACTGGTTAAATATATGTTCCGTATTTATATCCATGTAGACATCCGTTATGCGAGTACTTGCATATTTCTTTAATATTTACGGATATTCACGGGTACCCACAAATATTAACGAAACAAAATTTTAATATTTAATAACATATTTTAACCATAAATTCAAATAAAAATACAATGCAAAATATTCATAAATTTCAAACAAATTGCAAATAACCTATTTAAATAGTGTTGAATGACAATTTATAAAGAAATGAAGATTTTTTAAAACCAATTCATAACAAATAACCCATCCAAAATCAATGTATTAATGTTTTAATCATTTTTTTTAATTTAAATTAGAGTATAGCAGGTACGGATGTCCACGAGTACGAATACAATGATGCCCATACCCACTCTATTAACATACGGGTATAAAAGATATTTGTACTCATTATCCGCGAGTATCCATTTATACTATTCATTTATACCTGTTATAAGTTTTATCTGTGGACGTGAGTACGATTTTTTTTTACATCCCTAGTTGTCTATATTAAATTTCACTTGCGTTTGAAATAAATTAATTTCTCCGTCTATACTTTTCTACTAAAAAACAATTCAAAATCCATTTTAGTGAATATAAATAGCTTTTTATGTATATTTTCTTATATTTTGACTGAACTTTGAAAAGCCTTGCCAAATAGGACGAGGTACTCGCCACTAATTTCTTCTTATTAAATATTTGCCTTAGTTTCCGAGTCGTCCACTATGATTAAAATAAATTCCAAAAGAGTTGAAGAGTTCAATTTCACTCCACCATATATTAAATCTTTTATATGTTTTATTTCAACTTTGAATTGTCTTAAACTATGTGATTAATTAGTAACTTGTTTTCTTCACCTCCTTCAACTTGATTTTCATGCCCCTGTCAGCGGCAGAGTTAAAGGATGAAAAAATGTTTATTTTTAGCTTAGGATATTCTCTCTGTTGACCAAACAAATCTTCAATCATGAATTCTCATTGCATACATAATACATGTGTTTTAATAGACAATATTTATATTTCATAGTTTGCACCCATATAATCTTAAAGATCGTGTTTTGATGTGGCTATAAACTATGGATACGACATACTAAAAGAATATATGAAGGTTTAAAATTAGGATAAAAACTTTCTATTTTTTTGAGTTTTGTAGTAAGCTTTATTACTATTTTTTTAATTGTTTTGTATTGAGTTTTGATTAGGTTTTATAATAGTTTTTTTTAGATGCTATAATTAGAAGCTTCTTAAACATTAAAGTTTTTCCAGGATACTTGTTTGGTGAGTTTTAATCTAAGTCTCCTGAATTAATATTATTAAAGTCAATCATCATAATTATCGTATCTGAGTTATTGTTCACATAATTTGTTTATTAATGCTTGGTTATGAAGATTTGAGTTTGTATTATACCTAGACGGTCAAGACTGATATGGATGACTATCCGGCCTACAACTAGTCCTACAATAAAAAGAATATATGGTTAGTTAACTGCACAAGATAACAACACATACATAGCGGCTAACACCGCCTACTCCAAAGAATAACATACAAGTAAAAGTTGTCAACTCCAAACTTAGGAAATCACAGTGGGGTTTCTAGTGTCAGATCACAAACATGGAGCTTGGTCTTGGCCCATGCCCAATCAAAGCCTGAACATTGGCCCAATGCAATAAAGAGGGACCCAGCCCATAAAGGGGGAAAACATAGTTAATATCTCTATAAATACATGTGGACCCCAACTATTAAAGGTACGCTTTCATTAATTCACTAATATGTGATTTGACTTTTGAGAGCCTTTGCTGACTTGATTGTCAGAATCTTTTCCGCAGGTAATCCTAAGGGTCCAATCCGCCAACACTAAAAGAGGACATATTCAAACCAAGGAGCAACCAGTCCGAGAAGTCAACAATTGGGGTAATATATGATTTGTGCTCCCTGATACTATGTTATTGTTTCCGCAGGAACAATTGGCGCCCAACGTGGGGCACGAGTTAGTATCTTACCACAACAATCCAAGAACTCGCAAGGATGGTTTCCACACATAGCAGAGCTGGAATCTCGAAGGAACCTGAGGCAGGGCCAAGCATGCCTGCAAACAACAACTTGAATTTGGCTGCTATTCTGGAAGGGCAGGCCAAGATGCAACAAGAGCTCGTTGACCCTAAGAAGCGTAGTGCTGACGAGATGGAAGCACTAAGACAAGAGAACTCTAGGTTGAGAAGGAAGATAGAAGCTGACCCCACCTAGAAAGGAAAAAATGTTGAAATCCCTCCTTTTCCACCCACTAAGGAAGAAAGCGAGTACAACCCTACTCCTCGCACACCACAACCACACCCTTCCCACCCACACCACCAACCCCCTACCACCCACATCCCACCTTTACCTTCCCCACCATCATCTGCCACCCCATACACACAAACGTCGTCACCCTTTTATCGACGACATAACTGAAACCCCTCTCCCTAGCCAATGGGAAGTCTTCACGTAAGAACGCTATGCCGAGGACATTGACCCCGATGAGCACGTTAAAATCTATGTCACTCATGTCAACCTGTACACAAGTGAAGATGTCGTTTTGTGCAAGGCCTTTCCCACCACCCTCAAAGGACCAGCCCTAGAATGGTTCACATACTTGCCTTCATACTCCATTGACTATTTCGACACCCTATCCCACCTATTCACCACCTAGTTTGTTGGAAGTCACCCCCATCAAACCACCTTGTTGTCCATCCTAAGCGTTCGATAAGAAGATGACGAAATGCTCTGCAGCTTCATTGACCGATTCGGAAAAGCCACTCTCCGAATGAAAACCCTGACGCGGGAAATGATCCTACAATGCATGGCACTAGCTCTAAAACCAGGACCATTCGCAGACAACGTCTGCCTTCGACCACCAGCTACCATGCACGAGCTCAAGCTACGCGCCGTCGACTATATCCGCATGGAGGAAATGAAAACTCTACACACCCATATATGTGTTGAGTACCAACCTACAGACTCTAAACATACGAGACCAGCCACCAAATCCGACTATAATCCCATGACCCCAAACCACCCAGTCGACCACAATATAGACCATGCGAACCTCGACCACCTCGATTCTCCTGGTATGCGCTTCTAATTGCCCCCCAATCCCACATTATGGATAAAGCCCTTCAAAAAGACTTGATACCCCCCCCTCGCAAAACCGTCAACCCCCAAACGCCGACATGACCAAATATTGCAAATACCATCGCAATAACGGTCACATCACAAACGAATGCAAGGCGCTACAGGATAAAATTGAAGAACTGATACGCGTCGGCCACTTAAAAAGATTCGTTAAACGAGAAAGTCATCCTAATACCAGACCCATCAGCCATCGTGACTCAACCAATACTAGACCTACCGGCACCCACCAACAACATGATGACACAACAACAACGCGCAAGCCCACACCAATATCGCCTCCGCAGACCCTCCCCGCTTATGCAGCACTATCAACACCATATCTAGCAGATTCGCTGGTGGGGGGGTCAACTTCCTCTGCCAGGAAGAAACATCTTCAAAGGGCACAATCCGTCAACTCCGTCTTTTGATCTCATAGAGGCCATCGAATGCCGCCAATTACCTTCACTGATGCCGACTTCCAAGGCATGGATCACGAACAGGATGACCCCATGGTCATCATCTTGGAAATCAAAAACTTTGCGGTTAAAAAGGTGTTGATCGACCAAGGCAGCTTAGTTGACATTTTGTATTGGGCAACCTATCAAAAGTTACAGTTACCTACAAAGGCTATGATCCCCTATGATGAGCCCATTTACGGATTCTCTGGAGAAAAATTATACACACGCGGGTATATCGACCTACATACCCTTTTTTGCGAAGGCCACCAAACCAAAACCATTCCTATTTGTTACCTTGTGGTCGATGCCCACACATCATACAACGTTCTTTTGGGACGACCCTCGCTAAACAAACTATGAGCTATCGTATCCACACCCCACCTCGCCATGAAATTCCCATCCTCATCCGGATACATCATCACAATTCACGGCGATGAAAGGCTGGTGCGGGAATGCTATATTGCCATCTTGCAACCCAAAGAACCCGCTCTGGTTACAAACATTGAGCGACATCCCGACGTCGGCCTGACCCTAGCCAACGAAGATCTAGACCCTAGAATATGCTATGATTCTCACATCAAACCAATAAAAGCCTTAAACTTGGTGTCGGTTTAAGCCGTAGTAACCAAGCCCTGATCGAGGCAACCCTCAACGACAACATAGACTTATTCACCTAGTCAACGACAGACTTGCCCGGCGTAGACCCTCAAATAGCTGTCCTCAAACTCTCAATATACAAAGAAGCCAGGTACGTCTCCCAAAAGAAAAGAAAGTTAGGAGACGAATGAAGCCTTGCAACAAAAGCAGAAGCAACAAAACTTCTTGAGGTCGAATTCATCTTTGAGGCCCATTACACCACCTGGTTAGCCAATGTCGTCCTCGTCAAAAAATCCAGCGGCAAATGGAGGATGTGCATTGACTATACTGACCTCAACAAAGCATGTCCAAAGGACGCATATCCCCTACCTAGCATCGACAGGCTCGTAGATGCCGCAGCCGGTAACCGTGTACTCAACTTCCTGGACGCCTACTTTGGTTACAACTAGATACCCAAGGCCCTAGATGACATGTTTAAAACTGCCTTCGTTACTGAAGACACCAACTACTTTTACAAAGTCATGCCTTTCAGCCTAAAGAACGCATACGCCACTTACCAAAGGCTAATGGATAAAGTATTCAACCACCTGTTGGGCAAGTGTGTCGAAGTATACGTAGACGACATGGTTGTCAAATCTCCTAGCCACCTGCAACACTCAAAGGACTTGGCCGAGGTGTTCACATCACTTCGAAAATACAACCTGTGGTTAAACCCTGACAAATATGTCTTCGGCGTTGATAGCTGGAAGTTCTTGCTCTTCATGCTCACACAATGAGGAATTGAAGCGAACCCTGAAAAATGCAGAGCTATCATCAAAATGCGAAGCCCAATGAACATCAAGGAGGTGCACCAATTAGTAGGTCGTCTTACCGCCATATCAAGATTTCATCCCAAACTAGCTGACAAAACCAGACCCATCATCCACCTCCTCAAGAAATCAACAAAGTTTGCATAGAACGACGAATACGAGCATATTTTTCAAGACCTCAAAACAACCCTGGCATCCCCTCCAATCCTACAAAAGCCAAACATCAACCTCCCACTAATAGTTTACATCACAGCCACTAAAGGAACAGTTAGCGTTGCCATCACCCAAGAATCTGCTAGCACCGAATACCTAGTATACTTTGTTAGTCGATCCTTGCAAGACCCTGAAACCAGATACTAGGTGGTCGAGCAGCTGGCCCTATCTTTAGTAAACGCTGCAAGACGACTCAAACCCTACTTTCAGAATCACCAATTCATCGTGAGGATAGTCTATCCTATCTAGAGAATACTCCAGAAGCCAGAATTAGTCGGTCGAATGTCTTCATGGGCGGTGGAACTATTTGAATTCAATATCTGTTATGAACCGCACGGACCTGTCAAATCTCAATGCCTCCTAGACTTCGTCAATGACCTACAACACGCGCCGCAAGAAGAACAATGGACTTTGAATACTGACAGATCTTTTAATCAAAGAGGAGTAGGCATCGACATTGTTCTCAAAGGTCCAAACTAGATACTCATCGAAAAATCACTGCACTTCGCCTTCAAGACCTCCAATAATCAAGCCGAATATGAAGCCATCTTAATTGGCCTGTCCCTAGCAAAGGAAGTTGGAATACGCATCCTCACATGCAAGACAGATTCCAAACTGACCGTGGGACACCTAAATGACGAACTCCAAATTAAAGACTCCACACTCCTCCAATATTACCCACCTGGTCTGAAATGTCATACAGTCCGGATTCGAAAACGTCAAAATAGAGCATATACCAAGAGGACAAAACGCCCAGGCTGATGCCTTATCTAAGCTAGCAAGTACGAAGCATAAAGGAAAGTACAAGTCCCTACTACAACAAACATTGGCGCCACCCTCCACAGCAAACACATGTTTGGTACTCGAACCAACTCACGATTGGATGTCACCATATGTGCACTATTTGAAAACTGGACACTTACCTACTAATGCCAACAAAGAGTGGCAAACCAAAGCGGCACGATTCATGATGATTGACAACGACCTATATAAACGAGGGTATGGACAACCATTACTCAAGTGTGTTACCAAACAAGAAGCTCAATATGTCATAAAGGAAATTTACAAAGGAATATAAGGGTATCATTCAGGCTCGCGATCCATGGCAACTAGAATCCTAAGAGCCAGTTACTATTGGCCAACTATGGAGTCTGATTGCCACGACTTCGTCAAGAAGTGTATATCGTGCCAAAAACATGGCAATCTTATTCATCAAAAACAAGAGGAGTTACATTCCATATTATCCCCACGACCTTTCGCAAAGTGGGGAATGGACATCTTAAGACTGTTCACTCTTGGTAAACGACAAGTTAAATTCCTCATCGTAGGGGTCGATTACTTCACAAAATGGGTCGAAGCCAAACCACTCGCCACCATCACAACACAACAGGTTCAACAATTCATCTAGAAAGACATAATATGCAGATACAAGTTGTCGCATACCATCATAACGAACAATGGACGACAATTCATAGATAAAGAGCTCGCGAAATTCTTCACGGGTCTAGGAATCAAACACATAACAAGCTCCGTGGAACATCCGCAAACTAACGGACAGGTAGAAGCCGCCAACAAGGTCATCCTAATAGAACTTCGAAAACGATTAGATGGAGCAAAGGGGAAATGGCCAGAAGAATTACCTGAAGTCTTATGGGCCTATAGATGAATGCCTCAGTCAGCAACCAACGAATCCTCCATCAGCCTAGTTTACGGAACCGATGCTATGTTACCAGTCGAAATTGGAGAACCATGCTTGAGAAAGGAAACGTATGATGAAAACATGAACCAACACAATCTATGTGTCAGCCTCGAATTACTAGTAGAACTCCGAGATAAAGCACAAATCAGAAACATGACGGCCAAATAAAGAGCGGCAAGAAGATACAATTCAAAACTCCACCCACGAACGTTCACTAAAGGAGAGTTATTAGCCAACTAGGAAGGACCCTTCAGGATCCGTGAAGACAATGGCGGAAGTATGAAGGGACAGGGGGAGCCACGGCTCCCCCAACCATTTTTTTTTTAATTTTATTTTCTATATATTTAAAAAATAATATTTATAAATTATTACTTTATTTATATTAATTGATTTTTATTTTATTTTCTATATATTTTAAAAAAATAATTTATACATTACTACTTTATTTATATATTATTACTTTATTTATATATTATTACTTTATTTATATATTATTATTTTATTTACATATTATTACCTTATTTATATTAATTTAGTTTGAAAAATCTTTTTTAAAATTTAAAAATCACGTTTTTTTCTCTATTATAATTTTTTATATTCTTTTATTTGGTTTCTCTCTTCCGTGCCTTCATCTCTTTCTCCCGTTTTATTTCCATCTCAATTTTCACCATCAATTCCTTATTATTTTCAAAATCAAATTGCACTACGACAAAATTGAAGAGTTAAGGAACATTTTGGACCGAACAATTTCTTCTTTTGAGTAAGTTCATATTTTCCTTTTTATTTTTGAAGCAATATGTTTCTCTCTTGTATGTGGCTTTTCTACGCTCTAGGCATATCTCTATCTGTTAGAGATCAAAAAATCATGCTTTAATTGTTGATCAAACTCTTCTTTGTGTAGATAGAGCTATTTTAGGCTTTGAAGTTGTGTAAGGGAAGAACAAGATTAGGAATCTACTCTAAGGTAAGGGAAGCTAATCATTTAGAAGTTATTAGTTTTCTTAAAATATTGAGTCTTGCTTTTAAGATTTAATTTGGGATATTCATAATTTTATCTTTTTGTAAATAGGTGAGAGGTGAAAATTTTATATTAGAAAAATTATGATAAAGAGTAAAGAATTGATTCTTTTTTCAAGAGGAAGGCTTGTGATGAAGATGAAAAAAATGCATCTACGTCATCTAAAATTGAGAAACTTCATGAGAATCCAAATATTGAAGAAAACGAAAAACAACTCTCTAAGGTTTCTAAAGTTACATATAATGAATTTGAAAATACTTTAGAACATGATCCGAGAAAGCGTCTTCAAATTTGGCAATACCCACCAAATCAAATTGATAAGGTACGAAGGGTTTATCTAAAATGGGGTCCATATCAAATGCATCTAGAAAATTATCCATTGTCTGGTAAAGATGATCATCCAAGAAGATTTCAATACACATGGTTTAGCTTATTTCCTTCATGGTTAGAGTATTCGCCATTAAAAGATGTTGCATATTGCTTACTGTGCTATCTTTTTAGTAAAAAACCAAGTGGATGACCTGACTCAGATGTTTTCATTGTTACAGGTAATTGAGTTTATTTTCATTGAATTCTAATTGGCAATAAGTTTATTGTCATCAACATGTTTTAACTTTTTGAATGTTATTTTATAGGTTTTAAAAATTGGAGGAAAGTTAATAATGGAAAAAATTGTGCTTTCCTTAAACACATTGGGAAGGATCCTTGTTCACCACACAATATTGCAGTGTCTGCTTGTCAAGACTTGTTAAATCAAAATTGTCACATTAGGAATGTTTTGGAAGTGCAAAGCTCAGATCAAATTATGAAGAATCGGTTACGTCTCAAGACTTCAATCGACACGGTTCGTTTTTTATCACTTCAAGCTTGTGCTTTTAGAGGTCATGATGAAAGTACTGAATCGAGGAACCAAGGTAATTTTCTTGAGATGATAAAACTCATAGCATCATACAATGATGAAGTTGCAAAAGTTGTGTTGGAAAATGCTCCATTCAATTCCAAATATACTTCACCTAAAATTCAAAAGGAGTTATTGAATATTCTTTCTAGTAAAGTGAAAAATCATATTCGTGAGGAAATTGGGGATTCCAAGTTTTGTATAGTTGTCGATGAAGCTCGTGATGAATCAAAAAAAGAGCAAATGGCTCTTGTTTTGAGATTTGTTGATAAAAATGGTTTTATTCAAGAGCGATTTTTTGATATTGTGCATGTTAAAGACACTGCAGCAATAACTTTGAAGAATGAATTGTGTGTTGTACTATCTCGACATAATCTTAATGTTTCTAATATCCGTGGTCAAGGGTATGATGGTGCTAGCAATATGAGAGGAGAATGGAATGGATTACAAGCATTATTTTTGACTGATTGTCCTTATGCATATTATGTTCATTGTTTTGCTCATCGGTTACAACTTGCCTTGGTTGCTGCATCAAGAGAAGTTATTCCAATTCACCAATTCTTTTCAAAATTGACTTTCATTGTCAATATTGTTTGCTCTTCTAGTAAACGTCATGATGAGTTACAGGCTGCCAAGTTAGATGAAATTGCATATTTGTTAGAAATTGATGAGCTTGAAAAGGGTAAAGGGGCAAATCAAATTGGTACTTTAAAACGAGCTGGGGATACCCGTTGGAGCTCCCATTTCTCTTCTATTTGTAGCTTGATCAATATGTATGATGCAACTTGTTTAGTTCTAGAAAAAATTACTGTTGATGGATCTACTTATTCACAACGTGGTGATGCTGATAATGCTTACAAAAGCTTGACCTCATTTGAGTTTATACTAATCTTGTATTTGATGAGAGAAATTATGGGGATAATAGATGTTCTTTGTCAAGCATTACAACAACAATCTCAGGATATAGTTAATG
>Ga0214544_1011027_pt1 | contig 12844 bp, 5 predicted proteins | sample CNSS3metaG_FD_160074 | JGI IMG/M metagenome (GOLD analysis project Ga0214544, IMG submission 160074) | Root nodule microbial communities from cowpea collected in UCLA plant growth center, Los Angeles, California, USA - CNSS3 | ecosystem: Host-associated > Plants > Roots > Nodule | place: USA...
TATATATATACTGCTAAGATAAAAATATATATTTTCATGATTATGATCTATATCTTCAAATTTTAATAGAAAAAAAATTATATGGCTTCGAATTTAAACTTATGACATTACTTGTCGTCCTCTCACAATAAATTTGAATTGAAAATCATTCATTAGAAACGCGTAATAATAATGATATTAATTTATTATCTTAATCAAAACCAGGTAAGATTTGTATGAATCTGATGGATTTTTGTAGGTTATTTATTTATTTATTATTTTTTATTATTATGGTAATATATCAGGTCAAAACAAAAAATATTTGCCTTATTTAAAAAATTTCAGAGGTGAATGAGAAACAGTATAAAAACCTCTCACCATGAAGGCCTAACATGCACCGCACAGAGTAAGCTTTGAAACTCTGATCGGAGCCCAAATTCGCTCAACTCTCGAGCCACCGTTTTCCAAATTATTCACAAAACACAAAGAGCTTTCTCTACTCAATTGCCCGCTACGCTTCGTTCGTGTGCCTACAGGTTAAGCCTTTACCTGATTCTCCTTGTGCTTTCTCTTTATCTGAATCAATGTAGTTTTGAATTATGTGATTGTGTTTGGGTTTTCAGTTTTATGATATCTGTAGTGGTAGTAGTAGATTCCATTGGGGAAACAATGTTGAAGGGATTTTCTGTTTCTTGGGTGGTGTTTGTGTTTGTATATTTGTTTTTTTTTTTTTTTTTTTTTGTTACCGTAACGGAACCTCCAATGTGGCTGTCACGACCGTGACGGTGCGGTGTGGCAACCCATTTCTGTGGACAATTTTGAAACCTTGAATTTTATGTGATTAGAAGTATTCAAAATTTTGAACTTTTTTTTTCTTCTGTTTTTGATTGTTCCTTCTTGCGGTTTTTGTCTGTTCATATGAAGGGCTGCATGAGTGGTTCGCCCTTTTTTGGTGGGAGGCTTAGGGTTTGTTTTATTTTTTTCTTTTCAAAAATATTTGTAGTTTTCAGAATTCAATTACGCAAGGTTGCTCAGACAGCTTGTCAAGGGTGGTGCGCGGCACAAAGTAGGGTGCGGAATAGAATGAGAGGTTGCAAAAGATGAAAATTGAAAATGAAGATGAGAAACTATTTTCCTTTTTTTTCGATTTTTGGTTTTTTAAAAGACTTTCTCTGGAAACAATTTTAAAAACTGGATAGATTTAGATGATAAATTGGTAATGAGCAGAATGGAATTGTTTTTGAGAACAAGTTTTAAAAAACAAAAGGTGGAATGGAATCGGATATACCCTTAGATTTTACATTTAGTTTTTAATCTCCTTTGTTGTTAATCGTGGATGTTTGTTAAAGCTGTTCATTTGAAGAGTTGCATGAGCGAGAATTTACTTGTAGGAAGAACCATGTTTGGTTTTGCTACCCTGATAATGAAAGAAGTGATTGGAAGTAGAAACTGTGGTTTGGCATTTGCGCATTTTTTATTACAACATGATCCTTTTCTTTTGCAATTTCCTTCTCCACGATCAGCAAAGGTTTGGTTGTTCCCTGGATTGTGGTTTGGGAAGGTTGCAAGCGACTGACGATGTGAAAATGTGATGGAAATCTAATATCATGATATTGTTAAGCTTAATTTGAAAATTCAGTACTCTAATATGTATAGTGAGTTTTTAGTTACCTTATTGTTTAGAGAACATGTTGGAAATCAATGTAGAGAAAATAAGCATTCAAAAATTCCATTATTCATTATGCATGGTTGTTTTGTTTTGTCTTTCCTTTGTGCTAATGTAGATGTATCACTTTTTTAATGTTTATAGGGTTTACTTGGGGCTTCTGTAATTGAAGGAAGCGTCTCCATTGTGCATGTGGAACTGTCAGATTCTGGGTCTAAATTTTATTGTTGGGCATTGTCCTCCCTCCTTGTTGGTATCACCTTGATGTATACTTCTAAGGAAGGAAATAAAGAAGAGTAATTAGTGGCCATTTGCAGAAACAAACTGGCTAGCATGGAATGTAAAAAGGATGGTGCCTTAAGGGCAAAAGAACTTGCAGAGAAGATGTTTTTACAGAAGGACTTTGGTGGGGCAAGAATGCTTGCAATGAAGGCTCTAGAATTATATCCCAATCTTGATGACCTTCCTCGATTTCTGGCAACTATTGAGGTGTATATCTCAGCGGATAAAAAGGTTAATGGAGAAGTTGATTGGTACAAGATCCTTGGTGTGCAACCCTTGGCTGATGAAGAAACAATTCGAAGACGATATAGGAAACTGGCTCTTACTCTACATCCTGATAAAAATAAATCTGTAGGAGCAGATGGGGCGTTTAACCTTATCTCACAGGCTTGGAGTTTATTATCTGATAAAGACAAGAGGATCACATATGACCAAAAGTACAACTTATGGCGTACATATCATGGAAATCCTGGTGGGAAACCATCTGTGCCAGTTACTCAGAATGTTTTATACAGTAGTTTCTTCAGTCCTATGTTGTTGAAACCCACATTTTGGACCATTTGCAATTCCTGTAAGACAAAGTTTGAGTACCATAATGTTTATATTAACTCTGATCTTGTCTGTACATGTTGCCATAAGCCATTTGTGGCTTCTGAGACATCACCTCCACCTGTATACAGAAATGGTTCATCCTCTTCAAGAATTTCTCAGATGAAGCAACATAACTTCAACTTAAGCAGAATGGAAAGAAGTAATGGAAATCATGTTCCCGGAAGGACATCAATGTCTGCTGTCAATTCAGCACACGGGTCAGGTCCTTTCTCTATGCCCAGTGGCAGTTTTCGCGTACCAACATCAGTTTCTAGTGCTGCAGAAACTCTTGGTGCTTTTAGGATGCCTTCTGAAAATTTGAAGAGAATGCATGAAGATTCAACTGTGTCTTTGGAGAATGCCCAAATTGGGAAAATTCATGCTGCTGAGAGAACTGGTGCTGGTTCAGTTTTTCAGTCCTCTGGTTTTGGTTCATATTCTATTATGAAAGGTGACAAGCCAAGGAAGAGAAGGTCCACTGATGAACATAAAGTATGTAGAGATGGAAGAGATGTGGAAAGCAAAACAGTATCTCAAACTGAAGGAACAAACTTGGCTAATGAATTTGGGTCAGGAAGGGCTAATGCTGCTGGAAATTACAAACGCAATGGTGTTAGGGACGTATCACAGCTTCAAATGAAGCACCTATTGATGGAAAAGGCTCGGAAGGAGATTCTTAAAAATCTTGGTGAATTGAAAGCTTCTTTTGCATCAAAGATTCTAAACAAGTCAAAGAATACTGACACAGAAATCAGTGAGAGGGGGAAAAGTTGTGAAATTAATGGTTTAAAGCCTGGTGCACTAAAATTTGTTGATTCTAAGGCTGCCGGCAAGAAGTGTTTTTCTGTTCATCCAGATCCTGAGCTTCCTGGTTCTCTCTCTATGAATGTTCCAGACCCAGATTTCCATGATTTTGATGGAGACCGTATTGAAAATGCTTTTGGTGAGAACCAGGTGTGGGCTGCGTATGACAATGATGATGGCATGCCCCGGTTCTATTGTTTAATCCATGATGTAATCTCAAAGAATCCTTTCAATATGAGGATAAGCTGGTTGAATACGAAAAGCAATGATGAATTGGCCCCAATAAAGTGGATCAGTTCTGGCTTTCTTAAGACCAGTGGAGATTTCAGAATAGGAAAGCGTGTGTCCTATAGCACTCTTAACTCCTTTTCGCACAGGGTGAAATGGACAAAGGGTTCGAGAGGGGTTGTCCATATATATCCGAAGAAAGGTGATGTATGGGCACTGTATCGGAACTGGTCCCTTGACTGGAATGAATTCACTAAAGATGAAATCATACAGAAATATGACATGGTGGAGGTGCTTGAAGATTACAGTGAAGAGCAAGGGGTGAGTGTTGCCCCACTTGTCAAGCTTGCAGGTTTCAAGACGGTATTCCGCCAGAATGTTGATCCAATAAAAGTCAGGAATATTTCAAAGGCGCAGATGTTTCGTTTCTCACACCAAGTACCTTCATACTTGCTTACTGGTGAAGAGGGTCCCAATGCTCCTAAAGGTTGCTTGGAGCTTGATCCTGCTGCTACACCGATGGAGCTTCTTCAGGTGTTAGCTGAAGATCTGGAGCAAGAAATAATAATGACAACTGAAAAATCTGCCGAAGATGAATTGAAGCACGGAGAGAATTCCAGGGAGGAGGGTTCGCTTAAGGGGTGCCAGACAACCAAGGAAGAAGGTTCTGATGCAGGATTAGGAGAGAAGAGAAGCAAGCCTGAGATTTTGTTTGTATATAAGCGGAGACGTCTGGGGGAAAAGAGAGCTGTGAAATGTTAATTAAAGTAATGTTAATGATGGGAAGAGATTTTGTGTTCCATTAGCCAGAGATAGCAAATTAATTAGTCAACAAAACTATAGCTTACAGTCACCAACTCAACATACATTAGAACAGTTTTTGTTGTTTTTGCTGTATATTGGCGGGGCTGCAGTTTTGCTTTGAGTTTTGCCATTGCCCCCTCAGGACTTATTTCAGTTGTATCTATGAAAATATATGAAATGCCAATGTACGGTAGTTATTAATTTCTTCATGCCAATAAATTTCAGCATCATTTTTAACTCTTTTGACTGGGAACATTGATCTCCATGTTCAGAAATTCATTTTTTTCTAAAGAATCCTGCTATACAGCGGGTCAAATCATGCACCATAAGATGCTTTTTTTTTCTTGCACCTCACGGATCAAAGCATTTATACTTTAGAAGTTCCTCATGAATTCCGTTCTTCTGATAAGTTTGAACAAATCTTAAGCCTTTACAATACTAATAATATATTCAGTTTTTTTTTTCTTTTAAGAAAAAATCTCAAATGATAATAATAATAAGATTATGCTTAAACTGTAATTTTTTCTTTTTCATTTGGGAAGCTGGATGCTCTTCTTAGCTCTAGTTCGTTATGGAGTTGTTTTGAGAGAGCTTGAGATAGGGGTCTTTTGTTATATCATTACGTGGTTGAATTGTTGTTCATGGATCCACTATTTCTACACTTGTAATTTTGCCACATTTTAAAATTTGTTTCCATAGTTGAAAAAGTTAATGCGTTCTTGTAGTTCGAAATCTTTCAACTATGTTCTTATGTACTATTGGTTATTAAATTTGTTAATTGAAGATGCTCTTTTAAGAATTTATATAGATTATGTGAACTTAATCAATTATGCTATATATCAAACAGTTTCGTGCATATTTATTTTTTAAATAAGACATTCTATATAGTAGGTTAACGGAGTTTAGATGGTAATGTGATTAAGATGCACGAGTTTATTTATTTATCTAATTTTTAAAGTATAAACAGGAAATCACAATTTGAAACTATAAAAATCTAGTCACAAAATGAATGAATTTTGTAAAATTTCATAATTAGTTTAACCTTATATCAATTTTCAATTTTGTTATTACTGTTGTCCTTATAAGTAAATGCTCTTTCAATTAACCAACGTCTTTTAAGGAAAATATTTAATTTAGTCTGAGTAAGGTTATCCTTTACATAAATAAATTTTCAAGGTTAATTCATTCAGAATTCTTATTCACAAAGCTCTCTTTAATATGCGTTGTCATAATAATATTTTTTTTTTTTTTTTTTTGACACGGTTAGATAACATTATTAGTATCTACAAAATACGAAGTCGTATTTATCATTTTTGAAATTAATTATTCAGTATTAGAAATTAATCTCATGTAAAAGTAAAACTGTTTTCTTTGTTAAATTTGTAATCGTTTCATCTGCCGCAAGTTATGAAGGATTGGAAATGATATTAGGAATAAATGATTTGAAGTAAAAAAAAAAGTAAATAGATTGCAGAAAAAGAATTACAGAGAGAAATGAAAGATTGGGTTGGGATGATGCCAAATGTTAGAAGAGGATGGAGCTGAGAGAAGGGCAGAGCAGAGTAATATTGGAAGTAGAAAAAAAAAAAAAAAAAAAAAAGGAAAAAAGGGAAAAGGCATTTATAATGTTATGTTGTTTGGTTGGGTTACGCAGTGAGTGAGGGGTTGTTGTTCCGTTGAATTGAATGAATCCCTTGGTTGGCTTAGGGTAGGTCGGGTCCTTTCTTTGTTTACCTTATCCCACCACACCACATCATATCACACATCACGCTCTCGTCTATTTTATTTCCCATTTTCTGAATCACTCACTTCACCACACTCAAAACACAGCACAACAAAACAACAAAAGGCTCTGAGCAGCAGGGAAATTCTGAGAATTAGGGGAATGGAAAACAACCAGCAAGGGGGCCAAGGGCAATCGGGAGCGTACCCCGGCGCGGCTGCCGGAAGTGCAGGTGCAGGTGCAGGAGCGCCCCCCTTTCAGCATCTCCTCCACCAGCAGCAGCAGCAGCTGCAGATGTTCTGGTCCTACCAGCGTCAAGAGATCGAGCACGTCAACGACTTCAAGAACCACCAGCTGCCCCTCGCTCGCATCAAGAAGATTATGAAGGCCGATGAGGACGTCCGCATGATCTCGGCAGAGGCCCCAATCCTCTTCGCCAAGGCATGCGAGCTCTTCATCCTTGAGCTCACCATCCGCTCCTGGCTCCACGCCGAGGAGAACAAGCGCCGCACCCTCCAGAAGAACGACATCGCCGCCGCCATCACCCGCACCGACATTTTCGACTTCCTTGTTGACATCGTTCCTCGCGACGAGATCAAGGACGACGCTGCGCTCGTCGGGGCCACTGCTAGTGGCGTGCCCTACTACTACCCCCCCATTGGCCAGCCTGCCGGCATGATGATTGGCCGTCCCGCCGTTGATCCCGCCACCGGAGTCTACGTCCAGCCCCCGTCCCAGGCCTGGCAGTCTGTCTGGCAGTCCGCTGCCGACGACGCGTCCTACGGTGGCGCAGGCGGAGCCGGTGCGCAGGGGAGCATTGATGGCCAGAGGTACATAACTGACTTCTCACTTATGTCCAGTTTGGTCTTGAAAAAAAAAAAAAAAAGAGAAAGAAGAAATGAAATGCAGACATAGAATAAATAAGTTGAGAACATAACAAAAAATCTGAATCTTCTGATGTTTGATAGAATAAAAATAGGTAGGATAAAAAATCTGAATCTTCATATGTTTGATAGAATAAAAATAGGTAGGATAAAAATTTTCTTTGAAACTGAAAAGAAGGAAGAACACAATAATATTTCTTTAATGGAAAGAAAACCTATGGGTTGATAATATTTCTTTGATAGAAAGAAAACCTATGGGTTGATAATATTATTTTTTGAAAGAAAGAGTTCTACATCTATTGGTACATGATTGGTACATGATGTGTTCCTCTTTAAAAACATGTAATATTATGATATAATGCCGTGCTACTCAAGATCTCTACCATGATGAACCGTGCTCAGATGTATTTATGTATAAAAGTAGCGGAATTCAGAATTGTGTTGAGGGTTGACATTTTTTTTCTTTTTTTTTAAGATAGAAAAACTATTTACATTTGTCTCTATTTTCCTTTTCAATTATTTATATATATATATATTATATATATATATATATATATATATTATATATATTACTCAAACTTATATCAGTCCCGTCCCATAAGTTCCATTATTGTAGGCAGTGTAGTGATGTAAATAATAAATACCTCCGAGGTTTAGGAGAAGCAAAAATACTCAAACTAATATCAGCTCCAACATTATAGGCACAATGTGTAGCGATTTAAATAATAAATACCTCCGAGGTTTAGGTAGAATACTCAAACTTATATCAGTCTCATCAATTCCAATATTGTAGGCACGATGTAGGGATGTAAATAATAAATACCTCCGATGTTTAAGAATTAGAAAGAGAAATATATACATTTGAGGTTTAGGAATTAGGAAGAGTAAGAGATACCTCCGAAGTTTAGGAATTAGAAAGAGAAAAGATGCCTCCGAAGTTTAGGAATTAGGAAGAGAAAAGATACCTCCGAAGTTTAGGAATTAGGACCAGTAACAGATACTTCCGAAGTTTAAGAATTAGGACCAGTAACAGATACTTCCGAAGTTTAGGAATTAGGACCAATAACAGATACTTCCGAAGTTTAGGAAGTAGGAACCTTAAAAGATACTTTCGAAGTTAGGAATCAGGAACAGTAAGAGATACCTTCGAAGTTTAGTAATCAGGAATTGGAAAGAGAAAGAGATACCTCCGAAGTTTAGGAATTGAGAATAGAAAGAGATACCCCGAAGTTTAGGAATTGGGAACAAAAGGAGATACGTCTGAAGTTTAGGAATTAGGACAAGTAACGGACACTTCCGAAGTTTAGGAATTAGGACCAATAACAGACACTTCCGAAGTTTAGGAATTAGGACCAGTATTAGATACTTCCGAAGTTTAGGAATTAGGACCAATAACAGATACTTCCGAAGTTTAGGAAGTAGGAACCTTAAAAGATACTTTCGAAGTTAGGAATCAGGAACAGTAAGAGATAACTCCGAAGTTTAGTAATTAGGAAGATACTCATTGGTTTAGAAATTAGGAACAGTAAGAGATAACTCCGAAGTTTAGTAATTAGGAAGATACTCATTGGTTTAGAAATTAGTAAGAGTACAAGATACAATGGAAATTTAAAACTAATCTAGTCAAATAAAATCCCACAAAAATACAAGAAACTAAAAATAAAAATAAAAATAGAATTTAGTAAAATAAAATTCCAAAACATAAGGAACTAAAAATTCGAAAAATATTGAATAATTATATTCTTGTAAAAAAAAAATTAATAAGGATATATTTTTATTTTTATTTTTTTAGTTACATATATAAAAATATTTAACAACAATGTCCCTCTTATTTTAGATTTGGATGAAACAATGTAACCATGATTATAAGAAAAACTGAATAATAATTTTTATTTGAGTATAAAATATTATATGTTTGGAGCCTTTTTATATAATATAGATGTTCATTTGAGTTTAATTAATGGTGGCATGTCACATTTTAGAGATTATCATATTTCATCATTAGGTTAAAAACTCATAAGGTGACAACTTTATTTTCTATCTGAAAATTTGACCTTTGTTTTTGTAAGGACTAAGGATAACATCATGTTATTGACGTATGTGTTTTAATGTTTAACCCTTGCTAAGGTCATAATAATAATAATTGAGGCAGCTGGTGGAGGTAGTCTATATTTAAAGTAGAGATAAACTAGTTCCATTTTAATAGCGAGCAATGTGGCTCATATCCTCCATATTTTATCAGTTTAAGATATTTCCTTAATTGATTGACTGTTTAATCAGCATGAGATTTGTTCACAGCTTATTAGTATACACTTGATTACTAAATTTTCATAACTAGTGTTCTACTGGCCTGATACCTTAATCAAGTTGATATGTGGTCCAAGCTTGATATCCATGTTTCACAAGTAAACATAATTAGATATTGCATATTTTTCGTCCCTACTGCCCAGATCTGATGGGACAATGAATAATGTGTCTCTTGGCCTTTAAATGTAAATAATATTAAGATTTTTTGGTATAACAGGTATTGTGTATATAGTATGGGAATATTTGAGATGTTACTTTATTGCGGCTGATTTAGTAGCATAATCTGTCTATACATTTAATATGGTGTACTCCTCAAGTCATAGTCTACATGATTCCACAGTTAGTTGGGATGTTATTTTTGTTGCATCTTGGTATGGGTGGATTATATAGAGCTACAAGCCTCAATGGTTTAGATGAAAGTGAGCAAACCTTTTAGAGAATGACCTCAAGGTTTCCTATGATCAGTCCATTCAAAAGTGTGTTCTCTCCTGATTTTTTGCGATCAGAGGGTCTTTCAACTTTGATTAGGTTCACAGTTATTTGAATTATTGGACCCTCTTGTTATTTTCAATCTTATATTATTAACTATCAAATGTTTTAGATAATAGTTAAAATACTCTCTCGTGGACCAAGGTCCCAAGAGGTATTGTAGAACAGGTCCAACATATGGTGATAAGTCATTGTATTGAAGATGTATGACGACAGTCTAAATCTGAGAGGATACACAACCCGAGACAACACTAAAAAGACCGAATAAGAATAATAAAACTAACATGAGGTTCAGCCTAAACCGAGAGGGCACACTTACAAACCAGTAATTTGTCATTTGTTCTCTGCAACCATTGATTTAATTGTTAATGTTTCTGGTTTTATTCTAGCTTTTGGGAGAGTAGTAGAAGGAAGTTTTCAACTTTATGAACAGAAGTCGGAAGTCAGAAAGGATGTAGCACATTGATAACTCTTTGAGGGCTTGATTGATTGGTTTTTTTTTTGGAGCTATATGCTATTCATATCTATTTGTATATCTACCTGCACAAACTTGTTAATATGACTTAAATCATATTGCTAAGTTAATGTGTATTTGAAGTCTCCTTCCTTAGAAGCCATTATGAAGACACTAGCATAATGTCCTATATGAAATTTCTGCCATTACCAAATTCAGGAGGATATTTGATTAATGCTCAGCACATGGAATGTAAAATTTATATTGTTTTCAGATTTTATAAACAGTGGCTGTAGTTCATAGGTAGCTGTATACTTTTGGGAGTTAAATGGATCTATTTGTTTTGCAAGCACTGCAATTTTTACTTACTTTTAGTCGTGTAAAAATATGGCCTCAACTTAAAAAGTTGCATTGTTAATGTGTCTTTTAGGCTTAATGAGATGCCAAGTGGAGAGCTAGTTTTTTCTACAAGAACCCATAAAAACTGGTTCTTGATCAAACAGTAAAACAGAAAAGTGGAACCCACGTAAGGTGAATTAGGAATCCATGTTAGGTTCTTATACTGGAGTAAAAAATAGACAAAGTTCTTAAATCTTATATGACATTGAGGGATCACAAAAGTGTATTAAGAAGCCAAAATTAGTTTCACTATTGGAGATGCTCTTAGGATTCAATTGCAAGGAATGGAGGATTTGAGTCCAGTGTTAGGATTCAATTGCAAGGTATGGAGATTTGAGTTCCATGTTAGAAATACAAGATTAAGTGTGGAGTTTGTAAGACCTTGAACTCTCCAGCTATAACCACTAGCTTTTGTCGTGTGGTACTGTCAAGGTTCTTATCAAATACTATGAGAGCTTCAACTTCTGGCTTTGTATGATATTAGTCAAGGGTGTTAGTGCACAGTCATCATAGGAGGTGGTAGGAGCTGCAGTACATGGAGGAATGTTATGATCTAATTGCAAGGTTCTCCAAGGTTCTTATCATGTTATGACAACAGTTATGTTTTTTATCATTAGGGAAGTGGTTAGTTACATAACCCTGGCCATGTCATAATTTTCTGTTATGTATTGAGTAAGAAATAGATCATTGACTTCTAAATTGTCAAATTGCTAGCATTGGCACATATGATGTAAAAATTAAATGCAACTTTCCTAAACTAAGACCTTTTGTTTTGCACGAGACTGAGATTGACAGATAGAGGGATGACACTTTCCGGATTACAATTACATTTTGACAACTACCTATGAAAATGTTAATTTATAATTATAAGTGGAAGTAGCTACTTATTTTATTTCTCTCCTAGTATGTTTTATTTGCATGTGTAGTTGTTTTGTTTATCTTATATTGATCTATTTTAAATGGAAATGTTCTGATGACTCCAAGTTTTGTTCCGTGCAGCTGAGTCACTTGCAATGATGCACAAATGAAGGACTGTCAGGAGTTATGAAGATGCTGAACTTGCTTGGAATTTTGATTGTTTCGAATTTAGAAATGGTTTTTGTTAACTAAATTTTATGGGATGACAGTATGAACCTGTTAACTTGATGAACAACAGCATGATTTAACGATTTATGTACAAAAATTTAAAACTAAACATTGTTGATCCTTCTGTGTGAAACATGCTTGAACATGCTAATCACTTTTATTTCCTCTTAAGTTTCCCATGATACCAATGTGTCATGACTTCTAGCAGTGGATATCCGTAGGATTTAGGTTTTTTATCTTATGATTTATGACTTCTAGCAGTGGATATTCGTAGGATTTAGGTTTTTTATCTTATGATTTAGGTAGATAGTTTTTTTGTTTTTATTATCTTTAGGCAGAATTTCTATCCTCCCATGGCACTTATAAATTTATTTTAAAAAAGAAAACAAATGAACAACGCTAGTTATTTATTGAAAATTTTTCAAACACTGACTAGATGGATTTTCAAATGCTGAATAAAAGTGTTGTATTTATCACTATTAATTTTTTAAGTACTAGGAACATTTTTATTATTAAACCATAAACAAATTGACATTTCAAAAATCATATTTTCAGTAAAATTTTCAAGTGAAAAAAAACAATTTAAGATGTTATTTCTCGACACTAACACGTCAAAACATTAAAATATTTGGTATTTTTTGGTATGCTACTGTGTAAGAAGAAAAACAAAAGAAATTGATTTTGACACTAATCTATTCCCCTAGGTGACCATCCCATTCTTTTAATATCGTATATTGTTTGTTTCACTTTTCACCTAGTCACACATCTTTCGATTTAAAAAACTATATATATCAAATTAATTAAAGCATTGTACAAACCCGTACAAATATATAAATATATAATTTAATCTGTTTACGCAATATTTGTATAATTGCAAATTTATCCGAGTCACCAAAATATTAGTGACAAGAGTCCAGACATGTTTTTAACATAAAAAAAATTATTTATGTTATCTTTCTATATAGTCTTTGTACACTTGTATCAGATATATACAATAAGTTTATTTTGATATGCTTTCTTAAAAAAAATATTTAATGTATTCTGATGCACTATCATTTTACTCCTTACATTATTAAGTGGTAGATACAATTTATTATTGGAACCTAATCTCAACTAGGCTAAAATATAAAAATAGTTAACATTGGGTT
>Ga0214544_1011030_pt1 | contig 12840 bp, 7 predicted proteins | sample CNSS3metaG_FD_160074 | JGI IMG/M metagenome (GOLD analysis project Ga0214544, IMG submission 160074) | Root nodule microbial communities from cowpea collected in UCLA plant growth center, Los Angeles, California, USA - CNSS3 | ecosystem: Host-associated > Plants > Roots > Nodule | place: USA...
TTAATGTATTCTAATTAAATTAGTTTAAAGAGGTTATTTAAAATTATATCTTATATAAATTAAATGAATGTAAAACTTACTTTCTTATACAAATTACTTGAACTTATTCTAGTGCATTAGATCATTTAACTCTTTCCATAACATATGTCTAGCTTATCATTTTACGGGCTTCTACTTCCTGCATCCCATTTTGTTTTTCCTGCAACCCATTTTGTTTAATCTCTATTCTACCCTTCAATTAAATAATATTAAAAAACCTAACTTTTATTCTTTTTCTTCCATGAGCATCTAGCCAAGTCATGCCACACACACCTCACATCTCCAAAATCCTCTTCACATCCTTCGTCTTCGAATCACCATTTTCCTTTCTTTTCTTCCATATCCCAATTCATAAATCCTGCACATTTCTCCATCTCCAACCAATTTCTAAATCTCATTCACACTCCTCCTATTTATCTCTTTCTTCCTGCTCTGCATCACATTTTTTCTGATCAGATTCTCATTGACATCATTTGAAAACCATTACAAATATTAAGTTACAAATATTAAGGTTAAATATGTTTTTCTTTAACTTTTAATAAATATTAAAATTAATTTTTTTTCAAAGTTTTAGGCCAATTTAAACGATATAAACAATTCAAATACTATATTTTATGTTTGAAATATTAAATAAATTTTAAAAAATTTGGTTAAATTAAATTAGTTTAAAATTTTAAAAAAGAATTATTTTTAATTTTCACCATAAATTAAGGGAAAAAAACACGTATTTAACCCCAAATTTTATAATAATAAATGTATGAAGGGAGGTGCAAGCATTTTGTATTCACGATTACGATATTACAAGAAAGATTTATGGTTTATACATTTCCATATTCAAAAATAACATTCGGAACTTTTTTTATTCTAAAATTATTGTTTCAAAACATATTTTCAAATCCAAAAATATATTCAGAACTCAAAAACATATTCTGAAATCCGAAAAATGTTTCTACAACAGGTGTTTCAAAAGTTATTCTCGGATCCAAATACACATTTCCGAAACCCTTGTTCCGAGATTTTTCTTTTTATATTCCAAAATGATGATTGCAGAAGATTCGAAAATTCTTTTCGAAATAATCATTCAGAAATTCAAAAAAAAAATCGAAATTAGTGTTCTGTATTTTCGAAAATGTCTTTAATCGAAATATAAAAAATTTCCAAAATAAGTATTTTGAAAGGTGTTTTCAAATCCAAAAATATCTTTTGAAATACTTGTTGTTCTGATAAATTTTTTTATATATATATATTTTAGATTAAATGTTCTAGAAGATATTTTTGAAAATATTTTCAGAACATTTAATCCGATTTTTATTATATTTTTAGTGAGAAGTAGTTTCGGGGAGTACAGGAAGCAAAATAGGGAGGTGCAGGAAGAAGCACCATTTTACTGTGTTACTTTTTTGTTTTTTGTTTCTGGGACTGGGCTTTTGCCTTGGTTAGCTCGAGAACCATTAGAATGTATGTTTATCATGCAACTTTTTATTCGCATTCCATATTTCTTCACACTCTTCATTGATTAGATTTTCAAAATACAAAATTACCTCACCCTTAATATTCGTTAATATTCTGTAATATCTCATGTTTTGTTCACTTACTTTGATTTGTTTCATATATTTGCCTCGTTTTTTCTTTTTATCAAGTTATTTAAAACAAAAAAGATGCCAAGAGTCACAATTAACTAACAGTCACAATTAACAAAAACTTTTTTCAACCCATCAGAACGTTATTGATGATTTAATACCAAAAAATTAACAAATAAATTAAAAAGATTAATACAACATATCAATTTTTTTTTCAATTTCGTCTTATTAATTATACATTTTCAGGAAAGTGAAATAAATGTTGCAATTTTTTTATCTGCGATACATATGCTTGAATTAATTGTATAAATACATAACTTTAAAAATATCGTAATGACGAAAATTTTAAAAAATATTATATTTATTATTGTAGAATTGTGTTTCCTAATTTAATTTGTTAATAATTATTATTTCAAAAGCAAAAGAATATTTGATTATATATATATATATATATATATATATATATATATATATATATATATATATATATATATATGTATAATAATTTTGAAATAAAATAAAATATTATTTTGGCAGTATTATTATTTTAACCACAACCCTCTATTACGTTTTTTTATATATATATATTTTAGTTATATAATATAAATCTTCACTTTTCTAAAAAAAATAGATTAATATTGTACTATAATAATAGTCAATAGTAAAAGTACATATTATTATAAGTATAAAATTTCATAAATAACGTCTCTCATCGTGTTTCTTTCTAACAATATAAATTATTATAATAATACTATTTTCTCTTAAAAATAAAAACATGATTTATTTAAAAATATGTCTTCCCTTACAAAATATTTTTTTATTGTTTTAGTCCTTCCTAAAAAATATTATTTTAAAATTCATGACATTTTTATAGTATTTTTTTTAATATTTACCATTAACTATAATTCCTTTAATATTATCATGAAAAACAAAATAGAAATATTAATTAGATAACTCACATATAGTTTAGTGAAGATTTTGCATGGCTTTAATTTTATTCTATTAAAAATCATAAATTAAATGTTTAAAATTTATTCGATATATTAATTTTTAAAAACAAATAAATGTCATGTAAATTTTTAGAGAGTTAAACAACTTATTTATTGTTGTTTTTAAAATAAATTAATTTACTTTATTTTAAAATATATATAATTCTTTGAGTCGTACGTTGACCATGCTTAACATTACTAGCTAGTAAAACTATAAATCCAAATCATCGAAAAGAAGAAACATGTATATCGGTGAGCAAAAGTTATCACATTGTTTCATTCGTATACATCTAAAATATCAAACTTTAACAGTTTAATTTCTATGCATAAAAAAATTATATTAACAGATTTTTTTTTTTTTTTTTATCGGAACTGAGATTATCTTAATAGCCGTACTTAATATATTTTCTAATAAATAAGACAGTGATTGCTCGCATAGATAACATGGAAATGTTATAAAATTCTCAACAAGTGATAGCGATAAGTTCTTTCAAATAAGGTTTTAAATTCAAATATTTAGAATGAAAAATACGATTAAAAAACTCTTAAATATTTTTCATATAATTATAAAAAAAATGTTAGGAAAATGATATTCAAAATGAATAATTATATAAGTAATACTTCTATATATGAACTATAGATGCCCTAAATTAGCCTTCATTTACCAAAAAAAAAACATGGTACTATGTTTAAAGCTTTAGTTACTTGAATTGAACCAAACATTTAGAAAGAATTTTTAATTTAAACAGTTGAAATCTCCGAAACTAGGTTCTATAATGGTGGAGTTTTGGCAGTGGCACCAGGTTTTAGCGAAGTGGTTGGCACACAGGTTTTCCTTAAAGAGAAGGATTATGAATAAAAGTAAACATGCAATTTGCGAATCACATTTCAAAGGGAGAAAATAGCAGCCTCAACAATAGAACCAACTATGCTGCCTTAAGCTATGAATAACTAATACCATGTGAGGGAAAAAATATGATAAGATATTAATATGTGGACAAAATTTACTTTTAGTATTTAAACTTTTTGATATTTCTATTTGTTTAAGTCTCCAAACAAATTTTCAACAGGTTAAGTTTTTAAACATTGATGTATTAATATTTTTTTAGTTTCTATTAATAGAGATACTAGTGGAAAATAGTATTTTTGATGTTGATTATTTTGACCAAATAATATATAAGTTATGTTGTATAAATAGAACGATGTAAAAATAGGAGTATTTTGTGTCAGTTGTAAAACTGATGTAATTTTTTTTTTTTTTACGTTGAATAGAATGAAATTGACGGAAAAAGTTGTACATTCTCTTTTGGTTATGACAATAATTAGGAATAATGTAGAATTTTGTTTAAATGCTAAATTTATTTTGAAACCAACTCAAATAGCAGTCTTGCAAAGATAATAGTTAAGAAACATAATTATAATAATTAAATAGTTGTATTTGAAAAAAAAAAAACTAAAACTAAAACCTAAGTTGAGTATGCTAAAGAAGATATGTTATCCATTGTTGTTGTGTACATTGTAATATATCATTTTTGGAATATGAGATCAAATCTTATAAACAATTAAAATATTTTAAGAACATCTCGAACTTCATGATTAACTCTCTATTAATTACTTGTCTAATGAAATAATTTAAAATATTTATTCCTGAAGTCTAACTATAATTTTAAACAATTAAAAATGTAAACTATAATTTTAAACAATTTAAAGTATTTATTGAAATAAACTAAATGATTTAGTTCATAGTTTCAAACATATTTAAAAAAATAAACATAAATGAAATACTTTACTATATTTTTCAAATAAATTTCAAAATTAACAATCAATAATACATACATTCAATGCATTGGTTGTCCATCTACTTTTATCACCTAAATAATTATTTCGGCACTAGTGTAGTCATAGGAAGGTCTGGATCTTAAAATCAAACACAAAAAAAAAAGAAGACAACTGAACTGCACAAACACAGTACCGAGAAGTAACCTTTCGATAAATTTCAATCATTCATTCATTCTTAACATTAAAACTTGTTTACATTAAACTTTACTTTAACTTAGGCATGCAAAAAGAAAATTTTCTCCTGATTTATAAAAGTTACATCATGTTTTTTTTTAGACTGAGCTACACTTAATCCTAAAACTTCTTTCATTATCTATTATGTACCGATCGTCTTCTTCTTATGTCAATTTTTCGTTCTTCTTGTATTTATTTGGTCTGTTACTTATAACAAATATTTTGGCATTTAAGTATTAAATGTTTCACCTACATGTCTTATTTATAAAGTTCTAGATGAAATTTTATGTTTATGAAGCTCTAATAGTGACTCAATAATCTTTTAATCTTGTTTAGCATAATAATATACGAATTACTCTTTAATAAATTAATATTATTATTGAGGTGTTTAATTTATTCTTGAACTCGATTTTGCTGATGAACCGATCGATGGATTATATGCTAGGAGTAGCAAAACAGGTTTAGTTCAATGGGCCAGCCCATCAACCCGTGTTACAAGGAACAAGTTAGGTTGAGGAATTTAACTCATCAGTCCATTCTGGTATGTCCCATCCAACCTGTCAATTCGATGGACCAAAATGACCAACTCGTTCCAATCCATTGACTCGTTTTTAAAAATTATAATGAAATGAAAATAATTAAAAAGATTAATTTTGTATATTATATTTTTTTAATGTGTAAATATATAATAGTATTGTAATTTAAATTATTAACACCTACAAATTAAGTTTCAACTATTAGTTATAATTGAGTAATTTAACATGTAAATGTAATAATTATTTTAATTTATCTAATTAAAAATATTAACTAATCAATCAAAAGTTTAAAAAATGTTTTATTTGATTAAATATACTTTTAATATTAATTTATAATTATATATAAAAATTTTAAAAATAATTATTTTAAAAAATTTAAAAACAAATTTAAAAAGTAAAAAAAAAAAAACTGATGGACCAATCTGATCCAACCCGTTTTGAATGGGCTGGGTCAAAATAGTTCGGACTATATCGTTTTGCCACCTCTAATATATGCACACTACATATCTTCTATGTCAGATTTTTTTTCTTTTTCAAATTCCATAATGTATAATGTATATGTTGTAAATGTTCTTCAATATAGTGAGTTAAAAAGTGACTTTGATATAAAAGAATATTACTTTGGACATAGAAAACATTCTTTTCATAAAATTAGTTTTGATTAAAACTAAGTTAAATTTATTGATTTTACTTTTTAAAAAAAAATATATATATATATATATATATATATATATATATATATATATATATATATATATATATTTAAAAAATAAAATTTTATCTCATAATTTTGTGTGTGTAATATAACAATGATAACCTAAATTTGATATGATTATCCAATAAATTTGTTACATTAAAGAGTACATTTTATATCTAATTTAATTTCATCAAACTGGTTTGATAAAATTAAAGTTTACAGTTTTATAGTTATATAAAATAATTTTATCTTACTTGATAAATATGGAATTTTCAAAATATATAGAGAGAAATTATTTAATCTTGAAACTATTTTGTTTATCATATGTGATTTTTTTTTTCAGCTGAATCTCCTTGACATCTTAAATGTTAATATTATTTTGTATCTGTATAGTTTTAGGAAACAGAATAGGCAGAATATCACATTTTAGCAAAAGTTGTATTTATTAATTAATAATGTTTTATTAATGAATACTAGTGTTTGTCTCTTAATTTAATCATTAAACTGGTACAGTTGTACTCAACTGTATAACGACTGGTACATGGTAGATGGAATAGATTAAACAATAACAATTCAAATAATTTGTAACCATAGAAATTTGATTTATGCACTCTCTCTCTGACACACCATGACCTATATCATGCCAAGTTAGAGTAAAATTCATTTTATTGAGATGCTTTTTATATAGCATTTTCTAATCTTCAATTTTAATTTCAAGATCAACTTTTGTCACCTCTTTTATGCAGAATTGTCTAATTTTCAAGATAGATAAAATAATCCCTTCTATTATATATATAACATCTTGTAAATTTTCTTTTCTTGGTTTGAGCAAATCAAAGCGAACATATAAATATTCTTCTTTTGACACATATCATTCTACCAAGAAAATTAAATTAAAAGTTGTGAAATTAGACTGAAGGAGCAAATAACTTAGATTATCATGATTTATAATATGATAGTAAGCAAATAATTTTAAAATTATATATAAAATATTAATATTTCCCATGATAAATGTTGTTATATCTGAGCCATGAGTTTCGTACCACCACCTGCCATAATTTCTTACGTTGTCTCTATCATGTAAAATTATGTGACCTTGTCCTTCATGCATATTTCTTTACCTCCTGCTTCATTATTACTATAAAAAAAAAAAACTGCACATAACAAAGATAATTTTCACAATCTGTAGAAGTTTACACAGGCGTACCTTCTATTTAACAAATATTTTCTATTTATAGAGTCTGATAGAGACATATATTTGAAAATAAATAGAGTAGTGATTCAGAAGGACCAAGAACAGCAAGGTGGGGCTATGGATACATGAATGTTCGGTCATGATCATTATCGAGAGACTCGTGTGAATGAATGTTATTATTGTTTTTTGTTTTTGTCCTCTTATATAACATTATTTTTGTTTCTCGGATAACATGTTTATGATTTGCCCTAACATCTATCGAAGAAATACAAATGAGTCATTTATTTTCTATCAACCTAACTGGGTTAGAAGTATTTTAATATAAGGATGAGTATTAACTAGAAAGTTAGATGGTCAAATTAAAATATTAATAAATGTCACCTTTTACTCTTAATAAATCACTCATACAAACCCACTTATCAACTTTGAGTTCATAATTATTGTATCAAATTTAGTTATGACTTAATGTGGATTTTGACTAACAAAATTAAATTTTCTATATTTTTTCAAGTTACAAATTAAAAGTTACTGTTTAAATTAAATTTTAATTTTAAAAAAATATATAGCTATATAACCAATTTTATTTATTTCAAAAACTACAAATATTAAGTTTTACTTTTATATAAAATAATTTATCTCACATTTGATTCTTTATGGATGCATAATTGTTCAAATCCAAGATCGTAGTACTTAAATAATGATTGCTTTGTACATACATCATTTAATCATGTGAAATTTGAAAGGAAAAAAAAAAATGAGAGTGAAGATGGTAACCCTAAAACATTTTACTGAGAGAATAGTTGTCTCCGATTCCTCACACAGGTCTGTGGCGTGTTCACGCAAAAATCCAAACGGTAATAATGAGTTTTGAAATACAAAGACATGGTACAGTGATATCTTCCTTTTTCTCAGCTTATGCAGTCACATTCATGCTAGTTCATATTATCTCGCCGAGTGGCATTCTCATTCTGTGACCATATCTCAGCCCAGCAATTAATACACAAACTGTTATTCAATTCGTCGTATATGACATATATCTGATTGGATGGGTCGAGAGTTTTAGCTTGTTAAAAGCTTCTGCAACAACAGACTCATAAAATGGAACCATGCAATACACATATCGATTCTTGCGTCCACACACCCTTGTGCTGGACCACTTTCTTCGATTTGTTTTTCCCGTGTCCACAATCAACTTCAAAAATGGATGATTGGGATGTTTCATATCCTACTCAATCCAGTACATACATGTGCATCTCTCTATTCCGTTTCCGATGATTTGGGATATTTTTACTTACAATTTTGTTTTATAGAACTGTTGGTTCCTTTCTTTAGATAAGGTGTATATAGTTTTTGTGTAATTGTTGAAAATTATAGGGTACTTTGTAATTGCATGTTACGAATAAATAAATTGTATGCAGAATCAATGATCAATATGTAAGTATCATGTATAAGATTTTAATTGGAATGGAGATGCAATCATTTGTGTTAGAGAAGGAAGGAAAACCATAATGATGTTCTTCTGATTTTGTTGGAGGAAACTGTGTTTTTCTTTTATTATTAAAAGATTTTATATGTTGAATTAATCTTGTCATCAATCTATCTCAAAACAAGCATGAAGAGTTTGTCACAAGGGCCTAATAGTAAGGGAAATGAGTTATGGAATGCTGTATGGTTTACGGTTATAAAAAATATATGGGATCATGGAAATAATATAGTGTTTATGTAAAGAAAAGTGGATGCAGATAAGTGTTTTTTTTTGCACAACTAAATGTTTAGATTTGGATGAAACATAAAATTAATAATGTTTATTTTTCCTATTCTAACTGGATCCTTTGTCTAATTAAGTGCATTCAATCTGTCACACAGAAAATATAAGCTTAACCACACATTGAGACTGAGTATGAACACAAATCCCTATCAGAAAGTATGAATTTGGAAGTAAATATCTTTTTTTTGCAGTTTAACCAGACTGGACTTTTAATCTGGAGTTATATTTGTCTTTTGCAGTAAATTCAAGATGAGTGGCCTTGACAGATTCGACAAATATGAAATGCAATAAGAATTATCTAATCATAACATACAAATAGTAAAGAATTGTACTCAAACAACAACATACTCCTTTTAAGGTTCATCATGGAAGCAACAATTGGAGGAGAGCAAAAGTAATGACCCATTAGGACAAATTTTACAAGTTGATTTACATCAAACTCACAAGTGAAACATCTAAATTTTGATGTAAATTCGGTTGTTGTACTTTAACTGTAATATATGTGCTGCTTTGTTTTGACAAATGATATACATAGATAGTTTCTAAGACTATTTGGAAAGATATAAAGGAATTTCTATTGAAGATATTGTGCTAAACCTTTTTAAGATGTTTTGTAGTGTTATTTAATTATGTATTTTTTCTATGTATGAATTAAATAATCCCTAGTATTCTATTATATATAAATATATTCATTGATAAAAAGAAAACAAGAAGAACTAAAACAAGATTATTTAATCATTATACAACGTGCTGTGGTTGTGTGGTTTCAAATTTTAATAGATGACTCAACTTAAGTCTTAATCTACAACTTTTCTCTTTTCACTTACTTCCTATATGTCTTTCTTGTATAAATTAATGAAAAACAATATATACTTTATCGAGTGGTGACATAACAAGCAGAAATGACTTCTGCTATACCCTTTTCTTATTCAAAAGAATATATATTAATTATTTGCCATAAAAGAAAAGTTTGACCTATAAATGTGTTAAAGATTATGTCACCAATAATTGGATTGAAGTTCCTAGTATATTTTTCTCTGGGTTCAGGAATGTTGCATAAAATAATGAACGTCTTGATGAAATAAACAGTCTGGGTAATTGATTGATGGAACATTTGATTCAGCCGGTTTTCATAGTAGATTTGAGTCATTTTGACACTTTTTTATAACATATTGGAATTGTTTATAGTAAACTACAATAAAAGTCTAATGTATAAAGTATAGTTCAAAATGTAATCATTAGCCTAAACCTTAATTTTGTTCAAATAGTTAAGTGTTTTTCTATAGTTATTTTATAATTTTATATACTCACAAAAATTGTTTATTTATCGCTAATTATAAGATCCAATACTCTCACATTTACCTGTACATCTGGGAGACAGAGTTAAAATGATTATATGTAAATAATAAATATATATATATATATATATATATATATATATATATTTATATATATATATATATATATATATATATATATATATAACATTTAAAAATAAATAATTATATATAAAAGTGTTGCATTTAAAATGTGACTGCAATGATAAGTATTAAACATCTTACACCAATGTAACATATTTTAGTGATTTTTTTAATTTAATTAATAGGTGAGCTCTTTTCTATCAAAGATTTTCAAAATAGTATCAAATAAAGATTCAACCAATGCGACCAGAATCAACAAAAAAAAAATATAACATTGAATAACTAAATGTCATATTATCTGAAAATACAAAAACTAAGTAATTATGTACATTGACATCAATTTATTACAATTAAGTGGTTTAAAATTAAAATAAATCATACTAAAAGCTTTTTTAATGTACAATAAATCTATAAAAGTTTTCAATTTTACGCGTCAAGCTGCTACTACCAATTATAGTATAGAAAACATAACAGAAGTTCAATATGGTTATCAAATTTACAAGCTAATAGGAACAAACTTTGGTTGAGATTTTTATATCCATTAGTCTTATAAGTCTCAACCTCACATACATAGAAGTGAGTTGAAAGATCAAGCTTAAAATGAGCTATTTAGTTGTGTGATTGATTGGCAAGTGCACTCATTTATAGTACAATCGAATGAAAGTTACCGTATCTACAGGGATTTAATAAGGATACTGTTAGTTGGTTTTTAGAATTTTTGTAGAAAAATATGGATATTACATAGATTATGTAGATTGAGTGGAGTGGAGTTGATTGGATTTCATCTCATCCTCTTTGACATTGCACCACTACTACTCTTGTCTATTTAATATATGCAAATATTCAATGTCCCGGTAGTGCTCTAAGGTAGTTCTATATCCATTCCTGACATCTAGAACCTAATTAAGGACTTCAAACTCAATATGATTCCTCAACTTTTGATTAAATGAATCATTGCCTTAAGTGTCAAACTCTTTATCCAACTATAGCCTTAGATCTATTCCTAACATCTAAAAGTAGGAGATGATATGATTGAACCATAATTTAAGATTAGTTTTTCAACTCAATCCAAACCAATGAAATAAGTTGAGTGATCAAGTCATCTAAGCAATAAAGCATAAATCAGACCACAAACATTTGAATGAAAACATATATAAATAGTCAAGATGTAGTAGTGCAGAGAAGTAGAGTTGATTACATCCAACCTTAACACGAGAGAGTTCAGATACTAATGTTAGAATATAATTCCAGTAACATCTAGACATAGTATTTACAATAAGAGCATTTATCTCTAGCCTCACAACACTGTATTACTTAATTAGTTCTCCACTCAATGGCTAAAATCAAGATATGAAATATCTATTTATAGAAAATTTTATTAACGCTCAGCATTGGATGCTCAGTTGCAAATGTTTCCTTTTATGGAAGGTTTTCTTCTTTCTTTATCGCCATAAGAGCTCAACATCACTTTCTTATTACTTAAGTTGTGCACCGCTTTTTGACTTCTTTAATTGCCTTTGACTTTTTCTCTTAACCGCCTTTAGTGTTGAGCCCCACTTTCTTGTGATTCATTTACAAAATGACATATTTTAGATCTTTTAGTGCTCAACACCAATCTTTTAGTGCTCAGTTGTACTTGTTTATCTTTTTCTATAAAAGTGTTGTATTTTATCATAATTTCATCAAATTCCTAAATAACCAATCTCATTACCACATTCAATATTTCTAAGCTAAAAGGGTTTGATTTACTCAAAAAGAGACAACAAGAGTCAAGAAGTTCTTTGATAAGTTTGATAAATACTTAGTATTTATGTTTATTAACCTTTATTATTTGTCTTTATTCATGTGTTTTGTGTTCATTTCATAGAAAGATGTTGGAGTGTTATGTGTTCCTTTAAGTTAGGTATATTTCTCTTTTTCTTGAGATCATTGTGTAGGAAAATGGAATATTGGAGAAGATTAGAGAGTTGTCTACCAAGACCATCTCGCTCAGCCAAAGTTCCAACACTCGCCCAGCAAAAAGACTGTCTCGCCCAGCGAGACAAAGCAGTTGGAAGTGAATCAGAAGTTATTGCTCGCCAAACGAGCAAACATTTTCTGAATATGTTTAAGTGTTAAGAATGAAGCGAAAAAAGGAGGTTTTGGTGTGTAAACGCAGAAGAAACTTAGGACTTGGTCAAGGGAACTTCTAAGGCTAAAGGACATCAAATTCTTCTGTTCTTTCGTCATAATTCATTAAATTTGTATGTCCTAGATGCACAGGAGTAGTTAAACTCTCATTTCATTAGGATTGGATGTAGGGGTGGCAAACGGGCCAGCTCGACCCGTTTTGGCCCGGCCCGTATGTGGCCCGTCAAAAAACGGGCCGGGACGGGCTGGCCTGTCAAATAGAAATGGGCCAATAATCACAACCCGTCCCGTATAGGACGGGCTAACAGGTCGGGCCGGGCTGGCCTGTCTAGTTTTTTTTTAATATTTTTAATTTTTTTTAATTAGTTTTCAAATTTTTTAATTTGTTTTATTTTTTAAATTTGTTTATATATACATATAAATTATTATTAAAGTCATATTTAATCAAATAAAATATTATTTTAACTTTTAA
>Ga0214544_1011031_pt1 | contig 12838 bp, 6 predicted proteins | sample CNSS3metaG_FD_160074 | JGI IMG/M metagenome (GOLD analysis project Ga0214544, IMG submission 160074) | Root nodule microbial communities from cowpea collected in UCLA plant growth center, Los Angeles, California, USA - CNSS3 | ecosystem: Host-associated > Plants > Roots > Nodule | place: USA...
ACCAAAGGAGTGAAGCAAACACTTTTAAAAACTTGTTCAAAACCTTTCAAATGCAAGACAAGTGATTCGGCCACAACATCCCAAGAGTTTCAAGAAAAGAAAACTACTAAGACAAAACAAAGAACACTTAGTGACAAGCAAGAAAAGCACAAAAACAAGGAAAGCTAAACTCTAAAGAAGAAAAGTTTGAGACAAAACTTTTAACAAGACTAAAACAAGAAAAGCACATTTTAAAGACTCTATGGAAAGTACTTGACAAACATCTTCAAGTCTTAAATCATGCATACACCAAGAAAGATCATAACCAAGTTAAAGCATGAAACTAATTAGCCAATATCACCCAATTCTCAAGTATGAAAACTAGTACCATAACATCTAGTGAAAAACACACTTTTAGTTCACCAAGGAGCAAGGTTGCTCTCGGTTTTTAGGCAAAAATTGGTGCAAAATTTTCTCCTTTCATAACTAGTTTCATAAAATGGTGAGAAAGAGTTTTAGGTGGCTTGGACACTTAGTTCCTCAAGTTTTAGGCCAAAATCAATTTCATGGAGCATACATCAAGCAAGACATAAAGTGAAAACAAGATTCAAACACTTCGAAAGAAAAGAATAAAAAAACTTCAAGTTAACATATGACATATGACTCAAGCAAAAGTTAGGTACATTTAAAGACTCAACATGCCATACACAAAGACACAAACATGTAGCTATCATGTATTTAAACTCATGGATTTGAGGCTCAAAGACTAAGCATCCAAAGACATGTTATCCAACCACATTTATGAGCTTAAAGGGGTGCAAAAATCGTAGCCACAACAAAACCTGAAAACGCTGATACATTCATGAGCTCACTAATTTGATCATAACTTTCTCCACATAACTCCAAATGCGTTGGTTCTTTTTTTTCTTTCTGGAAACTAGACTCAAAGAGCTTTCTTTTGAAACCAAAACCGTAATTTTTGAACCGCTGAGCTGGTGCAGTTTAATGTTTTAAAATCGTCAAGTTTTCTGCTAACACTGTTTTTGTGTGTCATGGAAGTGGATTTGAACCATACCAAGATAGCTACAACTAGACAAGGTTAGTACATGAAAAAAACCATATTCAAGATAACCTAGGCTCTAGATACCAAATGATGAAGGGTTATCTTGTTTCTTTTTAAGATTATTGAATATGGTGTGAGTTGATTAAGAAAGCTAAGTGAAATCTCCACTGGACATTAAGATAGCAATTTATCTAGATGTGAAGGTTCCTTTCACAAAGCTCAAGAGAAGAAGATGATGGATTGATTGAAAACGAAAAGGAAATGGAAAGCACATAAACGATAGAAAACCAAGAACAATTAAAGGAAGAAGAAAACATAAAATGGAAAGGAAAGAAATGGTAAAAATGTGAGAAGCACGCCACTACAAGGCTAGGCTAGAAGCCATGACAACCTTGAAGATGAGTGGATTTGTGCCGCCACTTGCTATGAAAGATAAGGCTTAAAAGTATTTACTCCTTAGGGAGGAAACTCTCACATATGGTTGAGACACAAGAGTGTTTTTACTTCAAAATGTTCAACCCTTTTACATGTCTAGGAGCACCCCTTATATAGAAGAGTTTAGGGGCCTCTAAGCAAATAAAAGGTACCTAAGGATGTCTCTACAAAAACCTAACCCTAGCTTGTAGAAACTAGGTCAATTAAGGTTACAAAAATGAGAGACAAAAGAGCCAACTATGGTGTGTGCAAGGCTAATTTCGTTCTAGCACAAAAGGAGACAAAGAATGTGTCTCATATGTCTCCAAAAAGTGTCCAAAGTGTTGGAGACAAAGAATGTGTCTCATATGCCCAATCACCATGCGCCACCTAGCATTGCTTTCTTACTCCTAATTAACCTACAAAGCAAATAAACATAGATTAGCTTGTTGGCTTAAGTCAAGTCAACTATAGTCAACAAGTCAAACCTAGTCAAAGGTCAACAAGTCAACTAAAGTTGATTCAACTAAGTCAACTTAAGGAATAAAAAATAACAAACACAAATGAAAGGGATGAAGGATTAATGAACTTCCTTTCTAAACATGCTTAGTCTTCTTAAGCATGTGCCTTCATCCTTGGTTGGGGTCAATCCTTCATCACCCTAGGATGCCAAATAGGATTTTTCGTTAAATTGATTACAAATTATTATCATAAAGGATAGGCATTTTACTCTTGTGAATGTTGTAGTCTTCCAATTGATTCTTTATCCATAAGATTTGATAACAACACTTGAAAACTGGTATATGCTCTCCTTCAACAGTTATAAGGCAATTGTGACTTGCTTTTTACTACACTGTGAGACTAAATTCCTTGCAATGAAGTGACATCCTATGATAGTTAATGACTGTTTCACAAAAACTATTTCCCAACAAGAGTACTGGTACGTAGTAGTATCAACAAGTGTCGTATCCACAAGGATTTAGCAAGTATTTTGGTAGTTAGATTTTTGGTTTTTTGTTTGCAATAGAGAGTGCAAGTAGAAATAAATAGTAATTATTAGATAGATTGAGTGGAGTAGGGACTATGAATTGATTTCATCTCATCTTTTTCTATTACACCACTACCATCTTGTTTACTTAGCAAATCATTCAATGTCTTGGGAGTACTTTTTCTATGTAGATCTAGGTTCATCCTTAATACACTAGAACCTAAGGACTTCAAACCCAGTGTGATTTCTCAACTCCTGGTAGAATGAATCCTTGCTTTAATGTGCAAAACTCTTTCCTCCAGCATCCCCTCTGTAAGACTCAAGAAAATTAAGTAAATAAATAAATATTTATTTAATAATTGTAAGGGAAGGAATATATAAAGTAATTAGTGTAGAGAACTATGACAAAGGAGCAATGGTAGCTTGAGGGGTTAGACACGCTTGGTGCATTTAAGGGAGGGCTTGGGTTCAAGCCTTACGTATGTCATTAATGTTATGTTTTAATTATTTAATTTATTGTGGGCGCATATATGAACATGTGCCATGATGTTATGACTATATGTGTGCATGATATGTCAAGAAACATCTATAGGCTGATTCTTCTTTATTATTATTATTATCTTATTATTATTATTACTATTAGGATTATTATAATTTTTATATTTATTATTATTATTATTTATATATTATTATTACTAGTTATTATTATTATTATTATTATTATTATTATTATTATTTTATTTACTATTATTATTAATATTTTGTTATTATTATTTTATTTTATTTTATTATTATTATTATCATTATTATTATTATTATTACTATTATTATTATTATTTATATTATTATTATTATTTATATATTATTATTAGTTATTATTATTTTTATTTTTATTATTATCACTATTATTATTATTATTTTATTTTACCATTATTATTAATATTTTATTATTATTCTATTTTATTATTTTTATTATTATTTTTATTATTATTATTATTTTTATTTTATTTTATTTTACTATTATTTTATTATTATTTTATTATTGTTGTTATTATTATCATTTTTTTATTTATTTTATTTTTTTATGATTTTATTATCATTATTATCTCTTTTTATTATTGCTTTATTTTGTTATTATTTTTATTATTTTAATATTATTGTTTTAATTTATTGGTATTATTATTTTATTATTATTGTTTCATTTTATTTTATTTTATTATTGTTTTCATTATTTTTATTTTATTATTATTTTTATTATTATCATTTTTTATTTTATTTATGATTTTATTATCATTATTATTGTTTTATTGCCCGTGCGATATTTTGGGACAATGGTTATGTATTCTTCCTGCATTTGTATATTGTTTGGTTGTTCAGGATTGTGTTAAACTATGATCCAATCATGTCATTATGATTGGATAAGCATATTTCATGTTATGGATTGTATGTATAGTGCTTGGGGTTCTTTGGAACTTGCTTCAAAGTGCCAAAAACTAGTAGTAGTGACGCTACTGGTGTGGCGCCTAGCGGCTTGAGGTGTGCTACTTGGCGGCTTGGGGTGTGCTGCCAAGTGATAAGGAAAAACCAAAGAAGCTTGGAATGCATGGCGCCCGATGGAAAATGTGACCCCGCCAGGTAGAAATTATCTGGTAGAGGCTCTGGAAAGCGTATGGCACCTAGCGGCGTGAGGTGTCTGCTAGGCGGTCTGGATCCAATTTCCGCCTAGTGACGCGAGAGGTACGCCAGGCGGTTTTGTGTGCAAAGTTGGATCGCGATGAGGATTCCTGCACCGCTTTGGATGGAGGTCATGAGGCCATGCTTTGCTAGGGGCCCAGTTACGAGTGTTACTTGTATTTGGGTAACACATGGCCACTCAAGGTTGTAGCCTGGTGGTTTTGGAAGTCCAGTGGAGTGTGCGAGATCGTGGCTCGTACGAAGAGGTTTCAGAAAATTGCCCTCTTCAGTGTAATTGATTGAGTTTGGTAGTCTGGGGAGAACTACGAAATGTGATTCGTTTTGGGGAACTCCAGTTGGTGTCGCAAATTGTGGTCGTGGCAATTTATTCCCGCGTATGGACTATTAGGTAGTGGCCTGTAGTCGGAGGGGCAAGTAGACACTCGTGCATCAAAGATCGATCAGTGTACTCATCAAAGGGTGTAAAATCAAGATGCGTCCAATATAAGGTTTGGGAGTTGAGGATTGGGGTGCTAACCTGGGTCATAGTTTGAATTGCTTTATTACTTATGTTGTAATTATCTTTCTTGTATTTGAGCTCACCTTATCTGTGTGTGTTTGGCGATGATAATGTAACTTGTTAATGGCAGCAGATGTGGATGCAGGTGAACACGTGGATGCTTAGATTCGGAGTGGGGCCATCTATGAGAGTTTTTACTAGTTTTCTTCATGAACTCTTTTGTAATGAATATTATGAACAATTAATCTTTGTAAAAATTGAACGCTGTATGGATTTTATAATTGGCGGGTTGAAATAAAGTTTTAAATTTTCCCATGTTTTGGGAAAAGGAATTATCATAAATGCGATTTTATACTTATATCCCTATTTTAATTATTTAAATTAGTAATATTTGGTCGGGATGTTACACCCTCAGCTACTGAATCAGCATTAGTAGAGGTATGATGATTAATTGGACCTTAGTTTGAGATTAGTCTTTCAGCTCAATCCCCAACCAGTGAAATAAGATGACTCGTCAATTAATCCATACAAGTTGAGACCAGTCTTCCAACTTAAATCAAACCCATGAAATAAGATGAGTGATCAAGTCATCATTAAGCATAAATCAAACCACAAACAATTGAATGAAAGAAAAGATAAAAACCCAAGAAATAGAAGTGAATAAAATTTGAATTCATTACATGAAACTTAGACACGAGGGAGTTTAACTACTCATAGAATATTACAATGTAATTCCAGTAGCATTTACACATAAGATCTACACTAAAAGCATCTCCTCGTGCCTTATAGACCCTATTTTATCCTACTGCTACATTGTAGAGCCTCCACTCAATGCTTGAAATGAGAACCCAAGGTCTTTATTTATAGAAATTTTTGGGCGGTGCTCAACCCAACTTTTGGGGCTCAACCATGTATTGCTTTAAGTGCTAAGCACATTTTCTTATGACTCAGTCATGCACCGCCTTAAGTGTTGAGCACGTTATCTTGTGACTCAATCATGCACCGCCTTAAGTGTTGAGCACGTTATCTTGTGGCTCAATCATGCACCGCCTTAATTGCTTATCACATTCTCTTGTGGCTCAGTCATGCACCACCTTAAGTGCTGAGCATATATCTCATGGCTTAGTCATGATCTGCCTTAGGTTTTGAGCACCATTTTGTTGTGGCTCATATCCAAAAGTCATATTTTGGATCCTTTCTTGACTACCTTACTAGAGCTCAGCCGTGAATTTTGGGGCTCAGCTGCATCATTTTTAATTCTTCGAGAAATTGCTGCAAAATCATCAAAATTCATCAATTTCTTATTTTTCTTCTTTAGTGACTCATTCTGTAATTATAAGCTAAAATGGGTTGTTTACTTACAAAATATGATCAATTAAAGCATGATAAGTGTCAAGTTATATAGAAAGTTTACGTATTCTAGACATTTATCAGTAGTGTTTTTTCTTTTAATGTTTTCATCTGCTTAATCTGCATCACAATATTGATAATTGGCATTATCATGTTTTAATTTTATTTCTTTTTACATTTAATTCTTATTTTATTTTTGGATTTTATTTGATATTTCAGGATTTATTCAATAAAAATGGAAAAGATAAATGATGGGGATATATTTCGCAAAAAAGTGGAAAGCTCAAAGATTTGGGAAGATTATCAAAAAAATGAGTGAAATATTGACTAACCAAAAATTATCAATCGTATCAGTTATCCACAAAGTCAGTTATTCAAGTTCAAGTTAGAAGAATTAAAGATAATTCAAAAATATGGAGTTCTAAAAGATTAAAAAGATAAACCCAATAGGGATATCTAATACAAAATCATGATGAAGTTTTTATCTTATATTTTTCTCAATCAATTCTTCTACAATCCAGAGATTGAAAGAACAGCTTGGAGAAACAACATTATCAGGAGAAGACTATTCAAGGAAGCATAAGAAGTTTCCTCTACAACCGTAGAAAGTACAACAAATTTCTCTTATCATGCACATATCAAACCATCAGATCACGAAGAAGAGGTAGATATGGTTGGAGGAGGTTAAGGACAACGTACTTTGGCAGACTATGCCACATTCATGGGTCCACTTAATTTTAATAGTATTGTCAGGCCAACAATAGCGCACCAAATATGGAGATGAACCTGCCCTTATACATTTGGTGTTGAGTAATCAATTTCATGGGTTATCACATGAAAACCCATATATTCACTTCGTTGTGTTCCTAGAAATTAGAAACACGGTGAAAATCAACCAAGTACTTAATAATGTTATTCGCTTAAGTTTGTTTCCTTTTTCTTTGGCTGGGAATGCAGAGGTATTGTTGCACTTTTTCCCTGAAATTAACCTGATTAAATAGGATGATTTGGTCCAAAAATTCTACAAATTTTTTTCTTCAATCTAAGGTTAATTAGGGAAGGTAAGAGATAATATTGTTCCAACAAGACTATGAAAAATCACTAAGCCAATCCTAGGAATGATTCAAAGGGCTACATGACTTATTTTTGCAACCTCCTCAAGAGCCCATGACCCGGGAGATGTTTGAAGCCATTGTTCCTTGGTTGGAGATGACATATCCTCCAATATCTGATAGCTTTGAGTCTAAAGATCAAGGTAGTGGTGGTGCTGATGAACCAAAAGCTGAAGCACTGGAGCAGCAAGTTGTTGGTTGGAGGTCATGGTCTTAGATCAAGGTGTTTTCTTATTTGTATTGTTGCTTTGAGTCATTTTAATTTATTTTATTTTTGTTTCTATATTGTATTTTTGTTTGAGTGTGTCTGTCATTATCTTAAGCTTCATTTGAGCTAATCATGTTCTCATGTATTGCAACTAATGTAATGATCAAACTAAATTGAAATATACATGAAGCATTGACTGTCTTGCATTCTAATTATGTATACAAATTGGAATATTTTGTGACATACTTTGAGTGAAAGATAGTTTGGTATGATGGCAAAATAGTCAGTCCTTTTTCAAATATGAGAGTGAGACCAGACTTTTGAAAATTGTTAAGTGTTGTAAGCATGTGTAAAGAGTTGTGAGGAAACAGTTATTGCCATGAAATTGATTTTTGCCTTATTCTTGTTAATGAAATCACATACTTGGTTAGAAAGGATAAAGGCATTGTTTTGTATGTTAAAGTCACTTAACCAAATAGCCAACCTTAAAGTCACTTATCTATTGTTATCCTTTTTTAGCTTAATTGTTTCATTATTTACCCTTAGCTTTTAAAGAAAAAGAAAATAGGCTTAATTAGTCGGATGGTACCCACTTTCATTCGGATGTTTCAGTTTAGTCCTTGCTTTTAAAAAGGTCTCAATTATGTCCAAACTTTTGAAAAAGTGCCTCAATTAGGTTCCTTTCAGAAAAAATTATTAATGTCGTTAACAACACACCATGTATCAGTCTCTGATTTTTTTATTATTTTTATTATACTTTTAAAAAAAAAATTTTTTTTAATTTCTTTTTTTTTTTTTCACTTTTCAGGTCTCTGGTGTGACACATGGCACTAACAATGCCACATGGCAGTGTGTCACTACTAAGGGTCATTGTCTTGATTTCAATTTAGTGCTCACATATGTCCATTTGTTTCAATTTTGTCCCCATATATGTCTATTTGTTTCAATTTAGTCCCCACATATATCCTTTTGATTTAATTTAATCCCAATTTTTTTTTTCAAAATAGATAAATATTGGCTCTCTTATTATTTATATAAATGTTATATTGATATTTGTTATTAAAAATGACTTACAAAATTAAGTATTGATATTTATATTAAAATTTAGTAATAAAAGTCATGAATAACAAAACATGGGTTAATAATTAAGAAAAATATAATATGTTATAACATCATTTTCAAAATAGAGCAATATTATCTCTTTCTTAAATTTGAAATTTGAGACCAAACTTCTTACTTATATAAATGTTATACTCATAAGAGAGAGACAATATTTCTCTATTTTGAAAAAAAAATGGGACTAAATTGAATAAAAAGGACATATGTGGGGACTAAATTGAAACAAATAGACATATGTGGAAACTAAATTGAAACAAATAGACATATGTGAGGACTAAATTGAAATCCAGATAATGATACTAGGAAGTGATAATAACGCGTGTCAGTACCTTGCCACGTCGCATTGATAGTGCCACGTGTCACACCAGGGACCTAACACGTGGCAAAAAAAATTCAAAAACAATTAAAAGAAATTCAAAAAAATTCAAAAAAAACAAAGACTGACATGTGGCATGTGACGTTAATAATTTTTTTCTGAAAGAGACTTAATTGAGACATTTTTTCAAAAGTTGAGACGCAATTGACACTTTTTTAATAGTAGGGACCAAACTGAAACATCCGAACGAAAGTGGATACCATCCGACTAATTAAGCCAAGAAAATATATATTGTCCCACAACTTAGCATAGATAACAAGTACATGTTAAGTGAATTAAAGGTAAGAGATGATATCAGTTTGGGGTAGGGTGTAAATACCTTACCACCTATCAAGGTATGAGATTGAATAAGTTTGAGGTAGGTTTTTGTAAACAAAACCTATCCCAGGAAAATGAATAAGTTTAGGGTAGGCTTTTATGAAAACCCTACCCTAGAAAAAAAAAAGTAAAAGAGAAAAGACAACAATTTTATGTGATAGAAAGGTGTTCCATGAAATACATGAAAATTGTGGAGCATACTCATAATAACATTCACATGTGAGTTTTGTCTTAGGCTTAATGGTGTTTTTGAATTCCTTAAAAAACCAATATTTTTTCGAGACAAGCCTCATTACAAGCCTATGAAAGACCTTTTAATCTTACCAATGATCTAAATTTTATAACTTAGATGATGGGCAAAAGTTGATGAAGTGGTTTATAACATGTTGAGTGATTATTATTGTACACATGTGTGCTGAGTGAAATACTGAATTGTTGAGAATTATTTCAATAGTCTGGCTCTTAATTCTTAACATGATTGAGGATTGAAGTGGATAAATGCAAATCATACTATTTTGTCTCGAACTCTTAGTACTATAAAAGTTTTTTTATGTGGCACAAAGTTAGTTGCTCTTAAAATGTTTTGACCAATTGATTAAAGTTGTCAAAATCCAAAAATTTTAAGCATTCATGAGGACATGAAAATATTTAAGTTTGGGGTATTTTGATAATTGGCATTATCATGTTTTTATTTTATTTATTTTTACGTTTAATTCTTATTTTATTTTTGGATTTTATTTGATATTTCAAAATTTATTCAATAAAAGTGGAAAAGATAAATGATGGGGATATATTTTGTAAATAAGTGGAAATCTCGAAGATTTTGGAAGATTATCAATAAAATGAGTGAAATATTGACTAATCAAAAATTATCAATAGTATCAGTTCTCCACAAAGTCAGTTACTCAAGTTCAAGTTAGAAGAATTAAAGATAATTCGAAAATATGGAGTTGTAGAAGATTAAAAAGATAAATCCAACATGGAATTCCAGTACAAAATCCCGAAGAAGTTTTTATCTTATATTTTTCTCAATAAAGTTATTTGTTTCCATTGTGCTAATTTCAATTGATTTTTTACATTTAATTCTAAATTTAATTTTTAATCTAAACCAAAAATGTTTTGTTCTTTGTACCTTTATTAGTAAAGAATCCATTAAATTTAAATCACATTAGTCTTTGTGGGAACAATATCTGGACTTGTGCTCTGTATTACTTGTGTGATTTAGTACACTTGTCAAACATGTAACAAATATCCCTACAACAAATAATTTTCTCTTTTTTTATAGCAAAGACCAAGATTAGTAGTGCCTTTTAAATGTACTTTTGTTGAGTTTGATAAAATTTTGCACTAAAAAAAGAAAGAAAAGAAAACATTAAACATTATGTTAGATCTAGATATAATGAGATATAGTAATGATCCAACCATATGCCTATGCATGGTATAATCTACAAACTTTGACTCTTGTTGATTATAGGTGTGACGCCCCGACTACTATATTAAATAATTATTATTTGATAAAAAGATATGGAATTAATTTTTTTTTCCATAAGATTATCCTTTAGAGAACATTAATAATAACATAACTTCATATTCATATATATAGTTTACATCTCCATAATTGTTCATGAAATATTACAAAAATATATATTTGTAAAATATTAAGAGTCCTACATTAGAATAGAATATTTATCTATATTTTTAATATCTCCTAAAGATATTAATAGAAATTATCCATGAGTCAATCTTCAGAGGATCCACCAATAATATCCCGAACAACTCTCACTGAGAATGTTCCTCTTCTACTCGTGCAACAGGTACATATGAAAGAAAAATATGAAAGGAGTGAGGTCTTTATAAGCCTTAAATATCAATCTTAATAAACTCAACAAACAATACAGACACCGGGGGCCTAGATTTGGACCTACAACTACAAAACTTGATCTTGTTTTACCAGACATATGGATCCATATTCCACTTCTGATGTTCCATCATGAACATCAAAAGTTACTTTGGGAAGTGATTAGGTAGTTGAGTATTTCTCATAAAACATTGGTACAATTATAATTATTTCTTTCTTGAGAATATATACTCACTACCTAACCTTGGCGATGCCGAGCAGGTATCGGATAGTCTCAAGTTTGGCCTATGAATATCCTAGTCCAGTGCGCTATTCTGAACTATCTAGATATTCACCTACTTGGTAAAACTTCCTTAGACCCCACCATGGTCCCTGCCTTTCATCCCGCAGTGTACCAAACTGTGACTTGACAAATACAAACACTTTGACACTGGTTTAATCTGAACTTATTGAAACCAAACTTAACTCTTACTTAACTGACATACTCTTGGATGTTTTCAAAGGTCATAAAATGTGATGACTATCAAATCATGTCATTGTATAAACTATACACAAAGAATATAAAACAACGTTAAAATGTACATGTAATTTTCTTCTATCCAAGCTCACTAAATAAAATAATATTTACTTTCACTTCACACATTTTTTAACTATAAAATAATGATAAAATAAGAATCAAAGCAAGAACTTTAAATAAATTATTAGATAAGGATTAAAACATTATAAATAGATATAATAACAAAAATATAAATTAAACAGGACCAGTGCGTAACTGTAGATATATTAATTGAAATAAATAAACACGACCAATGCATAACTAGAGTTAAATAAAATAAAATAAAATAATTAAGTAGGATTAGTGTGTAACTAGAGATAAAAAAATAAAATAAATAAATAGGACCAGTGCGTAACTGGAGATAAATAAAATAAAATAAATAAATAGGATCAGTGCATAACTGGAGATTAAATAAAATAAATAAACACGATCAGTGCATAACTGGAGATAAATTAAATAAAATAAATAAACAAGACCAGTACATAAGTGGAGATAAATTAAATAAAATAAAATAAATAAATAGGACTAGTGCGTAACTGGAGATAAATAAAATAAAATAAAATAAATAAATAGGACTAGTGCATAATTGGAGATTAAATAAAACAAATAAATATAAGAGGGTAATAAATAAAAATAAGTTAAATGAAAGTAAAAAGACTAATATAAGAGTCAAAATAAATAAAATATTAATATAAAACCCATGAATTTATCAAGATTAATATAAAAAGAGCTTAACCTCACTCCCCCTTACCTTATTAATTGAAGGGCACACACTAATAAACTAATAATATTTGAAGAGGATTAGGATCTCTTTGAATCTATGCTATAAACTTTCTTTCCCTATTTTCTCTTTCTCTCTCTTCTTTCTCTTTCTCTTTCTCTCTCTTCTTTCTCTCTCTCCTTTCTTTCTCTTTCTCCTTCTTTCTCCTTTCTTTCTCTCTCTCCTTTCTTTCTTTCCTTTCTTTCACTTTTTTCTTCATGTAACAACTTCTTCTCTTACTATATATATAAGCTTATGCATGTGCTAATTTTTAAAATCATCATTACATACATTAATGAAGAGATAATCCTTATCTCTTCATCTTATCTTTTTTTTGTTTTCTTTTCTTCTTATCTTCTTATCTCTTCTTCTTCTTCTTCTTGTTTTCTTTTCTTTTTCTTTTCTATATTTTTTTTATCTCTTTTAGAAAAATCTTTATATTTTTTTTTTACACACACCTATTTAATTAAAATATTTTTACCTAATATATATATATATATATATATATATATATATATATATATATTTTTTTTTTTTTTTTTT
>Ga0214544_1011033_pt1 | contig 12837 bp, 4 predicted proteins | sample CNSS3metaG_FD_160074 | JGI IMG/M metagenome (GOLD analysis project Ga0214544, IMG submission 160074) | Root nodule microbial communities from cowpea collected in UCLA plant growth center, Los Angeles, California, USA - CNSS3 | ecosystem: Host-associated > Plants > Roots > Nodule | place: USA...
TTTTTATAAATTATTTTAAAATTAATATATATATATATATATATATATATATATATAATATAACTTTTTAAAACTAGTTTATCTATAAATTAGTTTTTTATCTCCTAAAAAATACTCAAACATAGTTTGTCCAAATATACTATCCATTACATTTTTTTGTTGACACACATGGTACTTAATTTCAAATTTAAAAAATTATAGTACTTTAAGACCCATTCTTTTTATATTCTGGAGTTTCGTTTGTATTAGAAAATTAGAAATACTAACATAGTTATATATACTTTTTATATAAAATAAATTTATGACCTTCATTAAAATAATCAGGTAGAACCATAATGCAAACTTTACTAAATTTGTAATAGAACTACAATAAAGAATTTGTAATAAAGCATACACTATGAGGTTCCCCCACCCAGTGCCCATTATTTTCTCTTTTCTTTTCTCCTTCTCTCCCTTTTCTTTTTCTCATTTTTCTTCCCCTAATCTTTCTTTACATTCTTCATTCCATACTTTATTTTTTTTTTCGGAATCTTTCAGCACTTCACAATAACTTAGAAATAAGAAGATATTTTTAACTGATAAAAATTTTAACTAAAGTTTTTTATTTATTCTAAAAGATTTTTATTCTTTCTTTTACTAATGATTTTGTCATGGATTAATTGAGAAAATCATCATTTCAACTTGTTTCATCATATATTAAAATTTAGTTATTTCACTACTAGAAATTTTTATATTACATGCGATTTTTCTTACAAATTTGTTAAAATAATTTGTAAGAAAAGACTTTTTTCTGCCATTTTTTTAAGAATTTTAATTGGTAGTTAATTTCTTCGTGGGTAATCATTTCCTACAAAATTATAAAATTTGCAAGTATTTTCTACAAAATTTGTTGCGAAAAGTGTTTTATACAAAATATTTTGCAAGAAAATTGGTAGCAATTTCTTGCAATTTTTTTTTCTTAACAAAATTTGTAAGTATTTCTTATGAAAAAATTTTCAAAACAAAATTGGCAGGAAATATGAATTTTTTTAGTAGTGTTTGTTGCATATATTGCTCTAGGTCCTTAAACTTTAAGTAAGGAACAAGAGACACAATTGGAATAAAGGATTATATTTTAAAAAAATTATTTATGAGTTTTACATAACGATATGGATAGATTATTTGGATGTGAAAGTGACTTAGTCACTTGATTTTGGGTTCTATGTAAGGATTGTGATTTGATTTAAAACTATTTAAATGTTTATATGAGTTGTTGAATATTGTTTAAATGATTGTTTTAAAATGTTTTGAATTGCATATTTTTATTGAAAAATTGCTATCATGATTAAGTTGTGCATGTTGAGATATAAAGATAATTTTTGTAACTTTTATTAAGGTATTTTATGATTTTTATATGAATGTAAGTACTTATAGTATGAGTTTAAATGATCACGGTAGAATTAGGGATGGCAAAAATACCCGTGCCCGCAGATATCCGCGGATAAAATCCGCGACGGATAGTTACTACCCGCGGGTAGTGGGTAACGGGTATTTTAATACCCGGTTATAAACGGGTCGGGTACGAGTATCATACTATCTGTACCCGCGGGTACCCGTTACCCGCAAAAAAAATTAATATTTAATTTATATTTTATTAAGTTAAATTTAATTAAAATTAGAAGTAATAGTATATTTTATTATGTCAAATTTAATTATAATTATAATTTAATTTAATTTATATTTTATTTTTATAATTTTATATTAAAAAATTTATAAAATTCATATTTTTTTAAATATTTGCGGGTATCGGGTATCCACGGGTACCCGCGGGTTTTAAAAATATCCGTGGGTATTTTTTAAGCGGATACCCGGCGGGTAAACGGGCGGGTAACGGGCGGATTTTTTTTAGCGGGTCGGGTACGAGTATCATAGTATCCGTGCCCGACCCGACCCGTTGCCATCCCTAGGTAGAATGGAAACATTTGAAGGTTGGGATTTGAATTGATTACTTAAATTGTTTAGAAGTTGTATTTATAAAGTGCTTTTTAAGATATCTTTGAAGCTTATTGATTTTTTTACTACGATTGATATTGTGTAAGAAAAATCTACATAAAGTTTAGATTCATTACATTCAATCCCAATGAATAGGGAGTTTAGCTACTTCTACACATTTGAAACTCAAAAATGGATAAAAAAAAAAGTGGAATGGATGAAGGAAAATGAAGGTTTTGAGCTTTAGACGTGCCTCTATCGTTGCTTTAGTCTCTGGTTGCGTTCCCACACCAAAAATTACCCATCTCATTCTAAAACTTAACTTTTCAACCACTAACAAAAATCATATTCTCATTGGGCGAGAGATTACTTTTGTGTTAGGAATAATTGCTCTCATTCATTGGGTGAGTGTCCTACACGTTGCACAAGTATGTAATCATCTCGTTGAGCGAGTATCTGAGTCATTGAGTGAGAGAGCTCTTATGGCTCAACGAGGAAGTCTTGGAAGGTAATTTCTCATTGTTCTCCAATCTTCCACCTCTCTGCAAAATAATCCAACAAAAAGGTAATTACATCTATATTAAAAGAAAATATTAAAATCTTAAATATTTTCCTTGAAAATAACACAAAATGCATGATACATAGATAAATAAAGGATTATAACAAGTTTGAAAAATAGATTATCACATTTATCAACCCTCCAAAACTTTGTACTTTTTCATGTTTGCATGAAAAATAAATCTAGCAAAATAAGAAGAAGAAATTAAGGCCAACATGATCAACATAAACAAAGAAGTAGATGATTTCCAAACACACTTTCCTTGTCACAAAGCAGAGATAATTTTTACTTGCATTTCCAAAGTTCAAGATAATATGATAGGGTGTTTTTATCAAAACATAACCTTAAACCCAAAATGGGATGTGACAACCAGATAATTGAATCATGAAAGCTCACACGAAGGGAGTGTTTCACTCTACACACGTGTTTATAGGTGACAAACTCACAATTAACATGTTATAAATTACTTCATCAGCTTTTTCATATCATCTCATTCACACAATTTACACACATTGGTTTAGATAAAAAAAAGTTCTTTCAAGGATTATAACTTGCTTAGCTAGAAGAATCTAGTTTTTCAGGGATTAAAAAACATCACTTGAGAAAAAGAGAACAAATATATGCATATATTACTCATTGACATCCTCTACACCCTTACAAAATCAATCTCCCATTTCCTTCTTAGAACTCAACCCCTTTTTCATTTCATGCAACCTTTTTGCCTTGTCTTGTTTTTTTTTTGTTTTTTTTTCTCTTTCTGAGAAAATTTAAGAGATATACAACCATCGGACTAGAATATTTTCAAATAATTCACTCCTTTCTCTTTCATAACTATATTCATTCTCCCTCAAACTTAATCCCATCTCATGTCATTATTCTCATTAACATATTACTTGTTCTTTTCTTCTTAGACGTGGGACAAGATTGTTTTTCTTTGTAGACTTGGGGTAAAGAAAGAAAGAATAATTAGGCACAAAAAGGTTCAAAGAGATTCATTGAATGCTTCAAGGTTGGCTATTTGGCCAAGTGGTTAATTTACATACATCACAACAAACAAATGCCTTTCTCATTTCTAACCAAGTGTGTGTTTGTGGTTACAAAATTATGAAAAAATCAAATTCATATCAATAACAACTCTCTCTAAAAGCTCTATTTCCATATGTTGACAAACACTCTGATATGTGTCATCCTGAAGCACAGACCAAGGAATGAAAAACATCACATTTATCTCCATACAAGACACTAGCTCGTAGATGAGATAGGATCACTCTAAGTATGAAAAAAAATGAGCTCTACATCTGTGCTAGTGAGCTCAAATGCTTCATCGGGATCCTCATGACTTGTTAGTATAGCTAGGGAAACACAAAGTAGACATTATTTTAATTTGGTCCATGTGACCACTCAACAATATACTATGAGAGATAACTTGCCTAAATTATATAAGAGTAATCCTTAAGAAACTCTTTGTCTTAATAAATTATTATTATCATATAACATAATATATATATATATATATATATATATATATATATATATATATATATATATATCAAGTTCCACGTCCAAGTTAACTCACATACCATGTTTTTCACACCTCTAAACAATTATGTTATTGGTTAGATGTGAATATAATTTCCAATACCTAGTTAAACATTCTTTACCACTTCTAAAAATATATAAAAATTCAAGTAAATAAGTCAAATATCAAACTATATCCTAACAACGTTTTTCATTTTCAAACCACTCCTATATATATATATATATATATATATATATATATATATATATATATATATTTACACTTTCCTAATAGTTATCTATCCTTACTTAACTTTTATTTTAGGTTAACATATAATTTTTAATAATTATTCTTTAGGGTCAACTTATTTCAAGAATAACTTAAAATAATTATTTCACATTTTTTATATTCTTTTATTATGATAATTTAGAAAAGAAAAAAAATCTTTAACTTAAAAGAAATATTAATTTTTAAATAATTTAATCTTTTTAATAGATATATCACGTTTGAATTCACACTAGGATGATTTCAAAAATATATATACAAATGAAACCATGAAAATGTGGGTTTAAGATTTGACATCTCACATTATTTATATATATATATATATATATATATATATATATATATATATATATTAATGAATTTTAATTGCACTAATTTATTGTGTCTGTATCAGCACATGTTGTACTGTTGTCTCTTAGAGGTCCTGTAGGGACGGGCATGGGCAGTTGTTGGGAAAGAAAGTGTCTCCATATGCATAAATAAAACATTATTATAATCAACGTTCAAAAAAAATTCATAACCAATTTAATGTTAAATATTAATTATGAATAAATTAACATATGTATTATTATTATTATTATTATTTTTTTCATAAAGTCACCACTAAATCGTTTCCATAAAAGGAAAGATTCCAATGTAAAAGTCAAAAGAAAAGTCAGAAAATGTGATGGGGGCTTTTAGAAATCAAATAGTTATCTTTTGGAGGGTCCTTTCAAACAAGGACATAAAAGTAAACATATTGATCTGGATGCAAACTAATTTTAAGTGATTTTTGTTTTATTTAAATTAAATTTTAAAGTTATAATTAATAAATATTTTTAAAAAAATGGAACATTATTTTTCAGAAACATCCAATAATAAAAGTATTCTCACGTGCAAGTGTGCAAGTATGCAAATCCAGCCAAGAAGGATCCATAGGCATAAGTTGTCTACACCTAACTCAATAATGCTTATCTTTTCACAACCTTTTTTTTTTTGTCAAATAATTGGAAATAATGACCTAAAAATTATTAGAAAAAAAAACCTCTTTTTTGTTTTATTTCAACGATTGAGAAAGAAATAACGTAATCATACATATTTTAAATTAAAGTGAAGTAAATAATCCATTTTTTAAAATTTTGCTGAGGCATTTGTGTCCACATTCAAACACATTTTCTTTTGGTACAATTATTTAAGCATTCAAAGCAAACATTCACTTTGGTAATGGGTTTGGTATTTATTTTCTTGCTAGCTTTCCATTATAAGAATTGTTGTTTTACTAATGTGTAGGATTTAATAAAATACTATAATATATGTTCTCATATTTATATATTATAACAAGATTCTCGAAATTAGATTCACACTAGTTAGAGTAATTAATAATTTTCATAATTATATTCAATTTATTGGTTACCTAATTAACCTTACACGTAACACGTTTTCTTACCCGCATTTTAGTTAATTAGGTAATATTAAAAAGTTATTAAAATTTATTGAAACTTGACAACTATATTGTCAGTGCATGTAAGGTATGGGCCCATGGCCCATTTTTTTTTTCTCTTTCTTCATTAACTGTCTTTTGTTTTTTCTTTTTTTTTCTTCTTCTGTTTTTCCTTCCCTTCCACGTCTTCCTGTTTCTTTATTTCTTTTTTTGGTTTTTATTATACTTATAATGTTTAATTAAATTAGAAATTTTAAACTTTTAATTAAATTTTTATTAAAAAAAATATATTCAAGTTCAAAATATTATTTTATTCTATTTAAATATTATGTTGTTAGACTTTTGTGTATAATGATTCATATTTATCAAAACCAGTCTTAAAAGTTCAACTTACTGAATTCAATCTTCACACTAGAACCCTAAAGTATTTAAATAAAATCTCTAGCAATTTCATTTGCCAAAATGTCTCAAATTTATAGTTAAGTTCTCAAGACATTACTTTTGAAAGACTAGTGTTTTGAATAAACCCGTGAGACTTTATACCTGTTATATTTACTACCAAATTCAGTCCATAATATAATCACATCCAAAAACACATGTTCATCCTCTAGTTATGACATGATTAACTTCGCTAGTTCCATGAGTATAATCCTTTTTCATATCATATTGTTTGCTTTGTGAGCTTTATTCAACTCTCGCCACTTGTATATATTTTTTTTTATGTGAATTAAATACTTAATAGAGTCCAAATAATCTCATTCACGAAATCCCCTTCAATACACATACACTAGTAGTATTTTTCCTTGAAAATAACTACTCAAACCTCACATTATCAACCAAACTCTAATTCACAAATTATATATTTTTAAATCATAATCATTGTCACAAAATCTGCTTAGCTCAATAGATCCACCATCCAATGCTAAAAATACATGAACTCTCTATGACATATACAATCATTCCAAAGCAATTTGAATTACATTGAAACACCATCATTTGAATCTTAACCATGGGTGCAGATCTCATAACAATTCTTTCACATTAGATATACTAAGTTTCTAATAGTATAGAAATCAACATTTGACCAAACCCAACCCTTTCCATACCAAGTTCAAATGGGACATAACAGTCTGATTTCAATCTTACAAAAGCACCACAATTTCAATTGTCTAAATTTTCTTTATATTTCAACTTCACATAAGAGTATGTGTCTAATCGATTTTGTTTTTCTTATCAAATCATAATCTCAAATTTCATCTAAAATTCACAATTCAAAATTTTCATTCACCATAAGTTTTCCATTTAAACATTTATAATTAGAATCAAAATTACCAAATTATTAGTTTCTCTTACCGTAAGAGAGATTTTTAGCACTGCACTACCCTTGCACAACTTTAAAATGTATCATTACTTTATCTACACAATGAAAGCTCGATCAATAATCATAGCATGATTTCTTTCCATATGTAATGAGGTAGATAATATTCAATTACATACGGATTTTATGCAATACATACGAATTTTGTCCGTAGAAAAAATCGTTCTTTTTTTTTTTTGCAGTGCTAGAAGATAGGAAAGCTACGTGAAACCGAAAGAAAGCCGCGTGCATAAGAGAAAACAAATTACTCAAATGAATAATGTATAATTTGAACTTACTTAAAAGATGAAATTGATTTGTAGGTTTGTGCACTTTGTAAAGATCACTCCTATAATTCTAGATATTAAAAAACTTGAAGGATGAAGTCATATTTTAAGAGAGAAACGAGAGAGAACCGAAAGAACCTTTGGTTAGAAAGATAGTGAGATTTATAAAAATGAACTCATTTTTTAAAACACTATATTTATAGTTTAAAATTTTTAATAATAAAATAATATAATATCATTTTACCATACATTGTTATTAAAATTATTTTCTATATCCTCACAAAAATTACCTAAATCTATAAAATATTTAAAATTTAAGTAACATATTTTTTATGATTAGATCATACTAGAAGATGTAATTGAGTATAAAATCACTTATATCTAATTATATCTTATAATTTAGTTTTAAAGTAAATTAGAGCTGTCAAAACGGGTAACATGGCTCGACCTGGCTCAATCTACCACGGATTGATGATTTAGTGAGCCAACCCAACTCGACTCACTTTTTAGCGAGTCAAAAAAATTTGAACTCGGTATGGCCCACCACGGGTTGGCGAGTTAAATAGGTTGGCTCACGAGTTCACTTAATTAAAAAAATACAAATTATATATTTATTTTTTAGTCAAAACTAAATTATAATTCTAATTAAAGTCTAAATAAACTTTAATACAATCCAAATGCAAACAAAATAAAATACAAATTATTTGTGTTGGCTAAAAAAAACAACCTAACATGACCCAAATGTAAAGTCCAACTTAATAAAAAAACACATGTGTGACCCTTTTATCTGCGGATTGGCTCACCAACCCGGTTTACCACGAATTCAACCTGGATGAGTCGGGTTCTAGATGAGCCGGGTCAAAAATCAATCCGTATTGAAATTTGTAAAAAACTTTCAACCCAACCCGGTTCGAACCCGTGATGAGCCAAATTGACTCGCGAGTTCCAATCCATTTTGACAATTCTAGAGTAAATATTCTTTTGCATAAAATCTCTCTATCCTAAATTCTTCCTCTTTATATATGAAATTTTTGAAATTTATATCAATTGAAAAATAACATTTCATTTTCAATTTATCCTTTTGTCATATATCATTAAGTCTGCTAAAAAGTGCATTTAACAACCTCCAAAATTGATCACTATTTACGTTATTAGATTAATTAAGATGCTAAAATATTCGTTGAAGTTTAAGTTTGACCATTGTTTTTGATCGAAAATGTGGTTACAATTTTTATTTTAAAAAAAATGTTTACAAATCAAATGTAAATTCTGTAGAAATATTTACAAATCAGGATATATTTTCATCGCTGATTTAGTTGAAAGCTATTTGTCAAATTTGATGATTTTAGTCGTTATTTCCGTAACCATTGTTCTTAATTATGCTATTTCTTTTCTAAAAAGTATACATGCTAGTAATTATTGCAAAATTGATAGGATTTTGATTACCTAATTTAAAGTAAAAAAGGGTTTTTAATCCATAATGACATTCACACACACGCACACATATATAATAAAAGTTAAATAAATTATTGCATCAATTTAATGTGAATTTAGAAAAGTTCACAAGACAACCTAATTAAAATTCAAAAACTTAGAAAAAATAAGTAAAAAAATAAAAGAAACTCAGAAACTATATAAGAGTCAATATAAATAAAAATGACAAAATTTAGTCAAGGGTTTTTAGTTATCTCATCAATTTAAAGTATCATTAATACTTTGATTGTGATCATCTATAGTAATTTGTGGAGAAGGGATTCACATTAAATATTGTAATATATATTGTATTTTTTGAGCATCTTTTTTATATGTACCTCTAATTAATTATTAATTTAAAATTATAAAAATATGGATTTTATTTTTTTATTTAATATTTGTAATAATTTTCAAAAGAAAATTAATTTTTCAGTTTATATAATTTATTTGAAAATATATGGAAGAATATTTTAATGAAAAGAAGAAAGAACGTAACACAATTTTGAAATTTGAAATTCAAATTTATTAGTAGATTTAAAGATCACGAAAATGGTTTAAGAGTATTAGTGATTTTAAAGATGATATTTGATTATTTTATCAATAAAAAGTTCAACAATAAATAGATTTTAAGTCGAGATTTATCTTATAAAAACTAACAATTTTTCTAAAAAGATTTTAAATCTTTTTCTACATTTTCTCCAACTTGAGTCATCTCCCATATGTTTGACAACTAGAGACTACCAGTGGATTTACAACGAAGAGACATACATTTCTGATGATCAAACTCTAAAATAGAATAAGTTCACTTCTTAGCTCTATTCTTGAATTAGTTTAGCATTTTGAGGCACACATGATTCTATGTTTCATACATGTGACTCAAAATAGTTCAAAATGAATATATCTTTAGTTGTAATCTTTGTGATATGCTAAGATCATTGGTTTGATGTTTGTATAGGTAGTTAGAGCATTTTGTGAGAATTAGAGCTCTAGGAGCAGGCTTGGGTTAAGGGTTTTCTTGCACCAATTAAGGGAAGCTAGTGTTATTTTGTATATATTGATAGATGGATTTATTCGTATGTTGATTTACGATGATATTATATGATGATTGGTTTATGAGTTTAGATATGCGATGTGCTTATATAAATTTTGATTATGGATCTACATAGGATGAATCATTTTAGTGAATTTGGTCCATCTAAGACACTTTGATATGGTAAAAATTCTATTTTTTTAAACTAAGAAATGTGTAAGAATGCCTATAGAGGTCAAATAGTTGATCTGATACACCTAGGGTGTTTCTTGTTTTATGCAGACTTTCTTGGCAAGTCAAACCATTGCTGAGCAAGAGAGAAAAAGAAATTACAGATAGCCCAGATCTTTCCACTACTGGGTGAGTCAACACTAATTGGGCCAGCTTGATAAAATTAGCTCCCAGAGGTTTGCTTGTTTAGCGAATAGAAAGAGTCGTTGAGTGAGTTATTTTGAAAATTCTAGAAGCTTGAGGTGGTTTGGGATCACTAGGTGATAGATAATGAAATTTAAGTGATGAGAGTTGAAAGAGTTCCTAAAGCGGGTTTGAAGTGAAAAAGCACCATTCTGACGATGCTATAGTGAATTAACCTTATCATGGATATCAAGTCAGGATGGGCCATGTTCATTGATTATAATTATGTTGGGAGGGGTTAGGTCTTGAATCACATCACATTATTGTATTTCTTGACAGGACTTCATGCGAATTCGACTCAATATATGTTATTCTGTCATGTCAATGTTTTGATGAATGGTGAATTGATTAAATAAGATTATGTGGTATATTAGTCTTGCGGGTTGCATAGTTTTCCCATGGCAGATGCTAGGTGGGCCAAGGCCTAATCCAAGTGGGATTTCTAGTAGGACAATTGCTGAGGGGGAGATTGTTGCATGTGGCATCAATTGTCCCATGGCGGAGACTAAGTGGGCTAGGTCACAATTGAATCGTGGTGCTTGGACTGTTATACTCTTAAGTAAAAAGAGTTGCGCCCTAACTATTGGCTATAGCTTTTGGTCTAGTGGTACGCACTCGATCCAAACAATTGGTATCAGAGCCAAGGTCATATCTCCATCGTACATCAATCACCAAGCCATGCGAGCACCAACTGCGACGTCCTTCACAAATCCAGAGCATCTCGCCACACGCGAACTCCACTACAGATCCAACACGACTCACAATCCTTGAACCTCCACGAACCCCAATTGCAGATTCACTACGTCAACACAACACTGACAATGATCCTTCCATCAAATTTCTCATTACAACTTTAGCAACCAAGAATGATTCTCCAATAACAAGGAATTGGTCTTTTCTTATGTGGAAGATCGAACTATGCTGCAACCACATAGCATACTAGGAAAAAATCCTACCGAACCATAGCTCTTGATACCACTATTGAGAAAAATGCATAATCAATTAAGAACATTACCGTTTTTATCCTCAAGAATCACCCTATTAATAGAGAAATAAGATAAAAACAGGGAACACAAGAATATAACGTGTAAATCCCAAAATCAGAGAAAAACCAAGTACACCCACCCTCTCCAAAGAAAGAATTAAACTCAAACCTCACAACACTCTACTATAAGAGTATAAGAAAAGTCAACTACAAGCTTAAAGTGTGTTTGACTGGAGCAAGGAACATCATGGACTTAGAGCCCATTATATAGTCATTAATACCCACCCCCTTGGTTATCTTAGACGATGTGGGACTTTTCAAGACATGTTATTTTTATTAGCCCAACAACTAGTTGGTTGAATTAGTGTGTGGTTTAAAATATAAATTGTTAAGACTTCACTAGCTTTACCTTGTGTTTTTGTGTGATGTGGTTTATTCACATGTTATGATCATATATTATATGTGAGCAGAAAATAATACATGTGGAAGAATGTGCAACAGTGAAACTCTTAAGGATCGAGTAATGGATTTTTATAAATCGAGTAATGGATTTTTATAAATGTACAATATATAGATTATCCTGGTTTGTGGATTTTTATATACATGTTTTAATTTATGATTTCTTATAGAGATATGTAAATACTATTATATATCCTATAAATTATTTAATACTTATACTGTAATAATTTAATTAGTAATATGACCCTATTCAATTGGAGTGTTACATATGAAAATAAAATAGTCCAAGCAAAACTTCTCTTGAAAGTTTTAATTGGTCAATCTTAATTTATCTTTTGTTGTTTTCTCAATAATAACATTTACCATAATTAGACTATAATCCATAAAATTAGAGAAAACCTAGATTTTAGAGAAATAAAATTTTATAATAAATAATGAATAAAATACTTTAAATATATTTATAATATTTCTCTAAAAATAATATACATTCTATCTTTAATTTAAATTTTATCATGAAAGCTTAAAAAAACTAATCTCACCTATTTTACTATCATTTCAACGACTTTGTGTTACGTAATGACATTAAAAAAATAAATAACTTAAAAAATGAAGACCTTACAGTAAGTAAAATACTTTAAAATAAATTATATTTTACAAAAACTATTTAATGTAAAAGTGGAAGAAACATTAATTTAATCTTCATATTTCCATCTATATCCCCTCTTCTTTTATCTTTAAATTTGGGTGTTGACCCACACTTAGATTTATTTTTATTTTTTTCAATAAATATATTGAACTTGTTTTCAAGCAATGACTGTTTTAAAGCAATAAATATAAATTGAACTTGTTTATAAGCTGTCTTGATAACTTTGTGGGAGTTATTGTTAGAATTAATTGACGAATTAATTCTATTAGTGACTCATTTGAAATATTATGATGGGCCCAATTGTAATTTAATAAAATATAAAGACTTATTGGTTATTATTATGGGAAGTGATAATAAAATAAAGATAAAGATAAAATAAAAACCAACTTGATGGACGTTGGTTTATAAAAGGAATTGGGGTTCTGTCTCTGG
>Ga0214544_1011035_pt1 | contig 12831 bp, 5 predicted proteins | sample CNSS3metaG_FD_160074 | JGI IMG/M metagenome (GOLD analysis project Ga0214544, IMG submission 160074) | Root nodule microbial communities from cowpea collected in UCLA plant growth center, Los Angeles, California, USA - CNSS3 | ecosystem: Host-associated > Plants > Roots > Nodule | place: USA...
TTATTTTTTTTTTTTTTCTTTATATATATATATATATATATATATATATATATATAAATAAATGTATATAAGAAAATTTAAAAAAAATGAAATGATAGTCAGTTGATCTGGCCAGTGGTTCTTTCCCTGTTCGAGCAACAAAAAGCGTTCAAATTTTGTTTCTTCTTTGCTTTTACGGATCTTAGCACAAAAATAGAAAATTTGGATATCTGTGTATTACTGTGACGGCCATGACAATCGTAGCAGCAGAGGTATAGGGTGGTTGGAAACAGAGCCGTTTGAAAAAGAAAAGAACTTCCTAGCACGGGGAGCGAACTGGCAGGAGAGAGGTGAAAATTTCAAGATACAGTTCATGTACCTCTAGAAGCCACAGATAGAGAGAACAGATAACAAAAAGAGGGGGAAAAGGTAGCAAGGGGAGGAGAAAAAGAGAGAACAAGGTGAGGAGGAAAAAAGAGTGAAAATAGCTCGAGCAAGGGGAACCGCAGAGGGAACTTAAGACCACTGGCACAGGTAAGTACTGGACCTTTAATGTTTTTTGACTGAGCACGATATCTGATATGTTCCATTTAAAATCTTTGAAGGCCATGACTGAAAATGATATGATGTATCTGTGTGCGTTCTCTGCATTATCTGTTTATCCATGCACATGCATATATTGCTCACAATTGTTACTTAAGTGCTGGGAAACAGAATACATTTGAACACCACCTTCGTACTTTACACACTTCATTCTCTTTCTTCACCTGCGTATGCATAATCCCCAAACCAATTTCATTCACCACTTCGTCGTGATCAACCCATAGCTCAACGCACACTAGGTTCATTTTCCTATTCCAAGTTCACCATTCTTCACAAAATTCACGTTGACTCTCTGCTAACTACCGTCCCTCCAGATCACTACCATCACCACTAGGCTTCCATCTCCACCATTCTCTCCTTTCATTCAGAACATTCATTGCACACCAAAACCTTTTGCATTCTCCTGCATAGCCACCAAAATAAAGACCCAAGAAAGCAGCCACGTGCAAATCCCCTCCATTCACGTCTTCACTTCAACCTCAAACTCATTCTCCATTCCAATCCCGCAGCATCCCATTCCAATCCTGCAACATTCCTCTATCATCGCCTACACTTTTCACCTGCAGGAGATCAAAACCAAAACCCAAACACACTTCATAGACAGTTGTATTTTGCAGAACACATCTTCACTCGCTTCCTCGTTCACCGTCATCTTCATGTCACACCTACATAAAAACCAAAAACGACATACACATCCACCTTTCTACCTACATCATTCATCATCCTCGAGCCATATACAGCAAAACACCCAAAATCACCATAAAAACCCCAGCACAAATCAGAAATAGAGAAAAGAAGAAAGAAAATCGACGGTGAGGTGGTGCGACGCGAAAACAACCACGACGGGCTGGCAGCGAAACGTGCAAAGCCTGGACCAGGAAGAAATCCTCACGCAGGGAAGGGGGAGTTAGCACCATTGGCGACACGCTTTGGTCGCAACAATATCGACATTCACGGTAGAAGTTGCAGGTGTAACATCCCGATCGGATATTACGGATTTAAATAAAAAAAATAAAGAAGTAAATAATAAAACTTCATTTGTTATAACTAATATTCCCAAAACGCGGGAAAATTAAAAACTTTTATTACTTTCACAATAAACCAAAATTCATAAGTGTAAATAAGATTGTAATTATCCAAAAGTCCAGAATATTCATAATTATAATTTATTTGAAAACATAAAAACTTCATAAAAGTTCTGATAAAAACTTCTCCCAAAACTAGCCCCGCTCCGTCTCTAGGCCTCACCAGATCCACCTGCAATAACATCTGCTCCCGTGTACCACGTACACGATCATCGCCAAACACAAGCAGATAGGGTGAGCTAACATATTACACATATATATAAATATTGCATAGTTATATATATCACACAATCACACCAATATTGCTTCAGTAAAATCGCCTGGCGGGGGACACGTAACGCCAAGCGCTGCCCGCTTCCAAACCGCTTGGAAGGTATGATGAGTCGAACCTTCGCTCACATTCAATACTTAAATTTTGGGAATTTAATATTATTTTCGCGCTTAAAAATTGTATTTAGTTGCATACTATATTATTGGATCTTATTGAGTTTACTATTGCAACAATAATCTAATTTAGGTCCTTAAGAGTGTAAATAATGAATATTTTAATTCATAAATTAAGTCCCAAAATAGGAATTTTAGAGAGGAATAGTTCAGGTACTGAATGCACCCCCAATTCTCATGCTTACACTCCCTTTTTCCAATTGGAATATTTATTTCTAAAAAAAACAGTTATGGAGCTATCTACACCCCTTGTTTCCAGGTTTACACCCCTTCTGTAATTTAACTTTAAATTTCTGCTATGCACCCCTCCTTTTTACTAAGCTGCACCCCTAATGTCACTTAAGATCTAATCCATCAGATTTCGCCACGTGACAATCCTTCACTTAATAAAAATAACCACTCATAGTTTGTCACATCATCAATCCTCCACTAACTCAAATCACCAATCAAAACATGCCACCTCATCACTCTCTCTCTCCTTCACACAACCAAAACCCTAACCCTAATCTCCTTCTTCTCTCTCTTCCGCACCAACCCACTCTGCAGTCGCCACGACCACGTTCGACCACCACTGGCCACGCCGGAAAGCCGTCGCCCGTCGCGCCCTCATCAGAAACCCCATCACCGCTGCTGCACCAGTGGACCGCGACGTCTCCGTCTTCTCTACGCGTCCGCGGCCACCATCACGCACCATGCTCGGACCTGAACCTCCCGCGCCACCATGAACCTGCCACCGCGTCTCCTTCATCGCGCCTCCGTCGCACCTCCTTCTTCTCCACTCGTCCCGCTGCCGGAATCCCCCATGGTCGCACCATTCGAGCTCGCTGGAACAGTCCAGCATCTCCGGCAACACCCGCACCAACACTTCTCCATCCTCGCCCGTGAGCCGCCGTCCATCACGCGAAACCCCACCGTCACACCTGCATTCGTGCCTCTTCCACTCCTTCATCCCGAAACCACCACCGTCGCTCCACCGCCGGAAAACACAGCCCCTCCCCCTTCGCATCACGCCGGCATCATCAGGCCTGCACCATTCTCGCACACGTTCAGACCCACCATTGCTGCACCAGGTCTGCTCGTGAGATCTGCAGTGACCATCTCAAACCTCTGTTGTGTTGCCTTCGCCACCATCATCTTCGTTCAACATATTATTGGAACCACCGTTGCAGCGGCACTCGTGAAACCTGCAGTAGCCACGGCCACTCACGGAACTACCACCAAACCCTAATTGCGGAATGGAAATCTGATTTGGGAGAGAAACTGCTCTAACACGTGGCAACCTCTCGTTGGACAGTTAACGAGTTAGCACTGGTCAACCAGTCAACTTTGGGTAGGGGCAGTCAACGTTGGTCAAACAGGCTTTTTTTTCATTATATCTGGCAGGTGGTTCCTCTATAGGAACCCTAAATTGCCTAAACTAGAAAGAATCGTCTGGCGGTTGTTCATCACCGACCAGACTATTTCTGGAAATTTCCAGAAACAATAAATTAAAAGAAAACAACATATCAATCATAATCATACCAAATTCAACATACCAATCAGAATTAAATTAATCGACGCATGAAATTTCCCTATTTAACATGCCATTCAAATTAAAATTAAATTTAACGCGTAAAGCTCCCCTAACCTGGTCTCCTTTGCTTAGAACTTTGAAAATTCTCCCTTGATCACCAATGCCCCTCTTTGGTTCTTCTCAACACTCTCAATTCTCACAAACACTAAATTTTCGTTCCCCTAACCTGGTCTCCTTTGCTTAGAACTTTGAAAATTCTCCCTTGATCACCAATGGCCCTCTTTGGTTCTTCTCAACACTCTCAATTCTCACAAACACTAAATTTTCGTTCTCCCTTCTGCAACCACAATAACAACCCACCAAAACCCTCTTTCTTACCTCTAATTAGCCTTTTAAAAGTGCTCTTAATGTGGTTTAATGGTCTAAAACGAAAATCCAATTAAATTACGGTTAATGTCCTTTAATTGGTTGTCTTATGATAGTTTTCCAACCCTTTTGGCTGCTAGGGTTTTCCTCTACCCTAGCATATTCAATCCAAAACTAAGTTTGGCAAAAATAAAGTTTAATTTGGTTTCTCCAAGACTTGAACCCACAACCATGCCAATACCAAATCAATGCTAAACCATCAAGCCAATTCATGTCTCTTCCTAACTAATATAATTCACATATTATATTATTCCACAACATAATTACACATATTATTAAAAATAATAATAAATTAAATAAAACACAATTGACATACATAGGACTTGAACCTAAGTCCTCTCAAACAATTATTAACATACAACCACTTGAGCTAGTACTTTTTCACATCATATAAATCAATAGTTAATGCCTTAAAGACTCCCACTACCCACATTTATTAATTAATTAATTATTTAATTATTTAATTTTCACGGGTCTTACAGTAGGCGCTGCGTCGGCGATGGTCTCTCGGAGTTAGGTTCCGATGCGTGAGTGAGAACAAAGTGGTTGAGCCACCGAAAGGGAGGTCGACGTCTCTGGCGTCGATTGGCGTCGCCGGCAAGCCGGTCGTGGGGTGGCTTGGTGAAACAGAGACGAGGTTGGTGTGTTGGTGGGCAGTGACTCGTGTAGACGTCGAGAAGGAGAGAGGGAGGGGCTTGCCTCCTGATTATTGAGCAGGTAGGGTTTAGGTTATTTGGGTTCCACATGTCGGCCCACCTCTAGTGCACCCCTTCTTTTCATTCTGCACCCCCATATATGGACTGTGTTAATTGTTTGTTGCACTCCTTGGATTACTACATACACCACACGTTTGGCTTGTGGGCTGGACAGTCATTTACTTCATACACCTTCATGATTGTTAACCACGCACCTCCTATGTCCTTGTTTTCTATTTTGTGTTTGTTTTATACTTTACTTGCTTGCACCCTACCTTTAATAAAGACACCTCATTTACTTCATGCACCTTCCACATGTGATACTCATGCACCTCCATGTCTTTGTCTATTGTTTTTGGGCTTGTTGTTGTATTTATTTTGTGCACCTCCACTAACTACTCATGTACTCCCATTTTTTTATTTTTCACTTTTATCCTTCTTAAATAATTGCATCCTTTTATTTATTTATTTATTTTATTATTATTAAAAAAAATATATTTGAAAATTATAAAAATTACAAATATAGAAAAAAAATAAAAAAAGTTCTCCTTCTCTTTATTGTGTTTGTCCGGTCGCTCGCACCGTGTGACACTTATTTTCTAAAAATACTAAAAATATTTTCTTTTCTTTTGGTGTTTGTCCGGTCGTTCGCATCGTGTGACACCATTTTTCAAATAATCTCAAAAACACCAAAAAAATATAAAAATTTCAAAAATACAAAATATCAACATTTTCAAGCAAAAAAGTCTTTTTTAGAACTATGTGATTCTTGATTCTCCACCGTGAGATACGTAGGAGAAAGATCAGTCCTTGTCAGGTTTACCTCCAAAAAATCAAATCATTTTCCAAATAGTTTTTCAAATATCTTTTTAAGAACTACGTGATCCTTGATTCTCCATTGTGAGATATGTAGGAGCAAGGCCAGTCCTTGTCAAGTTCACCTCCAAAAAATTAAATCTTGTTTTCAAATATCTTTTAAAGAACTATGTAACCCTGATTTCTCATTTTTAATGAGAATACGTAGGACCAAGGTCAATCCTTGTCGGGCCCAAAAAACTATAAAAAATATTTTTGTTTCTTTTTAATATGATTGTTTCATTGTTTTTGGGGAAAATTAACATTTTGAAAATCACATCAACTTTGCATATTTAATTAAAGGTACCGCCCTCGGGCGGGCGTTGTAGGGTGCTAACACCTTCCCTACGCGTAACCGACTCCCGAATCCAAAATTTGGTTTTTCGCAGACTTGTTTTATTTTCATGGTTTTCCATAGTTTTCCAGAATAACTATAGTGGCGACTCCAAATCTCTTTTCAAACCCGTTTTCTTTTTTGGTTCGTCGTTCGTCGCGATCCCGGTTGCGACAATCACCTTTTGGTATAAGAAGATCAAGCGGGGCAGAAAAGACAAGTTAGGAACATAGCTATAGGAACATAGCTATAGGAACATAGCTATAGAAATTTAGCAAAATGTATTATAATAATGTTTTAGATTTTTTTTTGGCTTTTATTTTCAATGTGAAAACTTTTGGATGGTGTTTCATAATATCAGTTTTTTAAATATGAAATATGAATTATGAATGAAAGTATTAATGATCAAGATGTTGTCTGTGATTTTTTTTAATTTTATGGAAAACAGGTTCAATAATAATGGAAAGCAGGTTACATAAAAATAATATTAAAAAAAACATATTCAAATTATGGCAGTTGAAATGTCGTATAACGCATCCGTACAGTGCAAATAATGGCATTTCTAGGTGTTGTATTTCGCATGACAGTTCTTTAAAAATAAACAAATTAAGACGGTTTTCACTGTCATTATTTGTGCACAAAATATAGCAGTTTGAACTGCCATTATTTGCGCAATGCATTTAATGGCGGGTGTTGCGGTGTTTCGTCCAAGACCGTCCTATTATTCATTGTGGCGGTAGGAAAGTAATGGTTTTTACATCATAACTACTTAGTGAGATGTTTTATTCTATTTGCATATCAATTATATGAGTTCAAGGGTTTTTAATTTTAACTATGAATGTACTTTGATTAAATTTAGAAATTTTCATGTAATTGAATGAGTTTTTGCCGATGATTGAGATGATTGAGAATGTGCTTTGATTAGAGGTGAAAACTTTAACTAGAATTAATCAAGAATGTACTTTGCTTAGTTAGCTTTTTGCTTGATTTTAAAGGTAAAAGAATAGACATGATTAAGCTTAGTAATATTTTATTGAGAATGTACTTTGATTAAATTTACTATGATTAATCTATAAAGTTCTTACTTTTGATTGAGAATTTAATTTGGTTAATAATGAGAGCGCCAAGAAATTAATTGAGAATTTACATTTATTAATTTGCAAATCTAAAACAATAATGAATTGAGCAGTAATCTTTAGATAACTGATGATGAATCCTATTTTGAAAAAAAACAGTGGAATCAATATATTTTATTTATCACTGTTTTATATTTTTTTTATCTTTTTCCAACTTTATTTTTTTATTTCTTATTTTATTTGATTAACCCTCTTGTATAGTTTTTATAAGAGCTAATTTGTTAGAAATCAATTACGTGTTCATTAGGAAACGATTTAGGGTTGACTTTACCCTTTTTATGTTCTTGACTACTATCTTAAAAATATTAAAATTACTATAGTTTAATACTATTAATTTAATCACGACAACATTATCAGAAAGTTTATGAGAAATCAATCCTAACATGCTATGTGTAGCATTCGGCTACTAATTAAGCTTTGTATATATCAACTGAACTATTAGAATTGTATTTCAATTTAAAATCTCCTTTGCATCGTATGCAATTTTTCCTACCTGTAAAGGGACCAAAGGTGCATTTCCCTGTAGAGCTGACGGAAATAGAGAGAATTTCTCTTCAATCTCATATTCATTCATGAGTTATGTTATAAATGAAAGGGCTCATGTTTAGGGCTGGCCAAATTGTACTGAACTGCACTGAACCATTAAAAATTGTACTGAATTACAAAATAATTTACCTGAACTGTACTGAACTGAGAAACAGTTCAGATGAACTGAACTGAACTATTTTTTTTCTAACAAACTAAATTGAATTGAATTGCACTGAACTGCACTGCACTATAATATGAACTGAACTGAACCGTTATAAACTGAACTGTTTTATGAACTGTACTATTTTTGAACCATTTCAATGTGTTTTTCACTATTTTGTTAAGTTTTTGAAATAATATTTGATTTTTTATTTATTTTGCATAATTAAACAAATTTTATCTTGTGGTTTATTCAACTAAAAATTATTCATTTTAAACCTTACACATATTACTTTAATAAATTAATTTAAACAAATAATTTTTATGTTAAATATAAAATACAAGTTAAGTCTCCTAAAACAAATATAATTAAATTAGCATATTGTAGAAGAGATGGTTAATAGAATTTATTACTTTTTTAAAAGAAATATTTTAATAAAAGCTTCTTTGATGTCAAAATAGTATAAGATAAATAGTGTTGATTAGAGGTTAGTCTATGGCAGTATAAGATAAATACTGCAAAATGCATTTTGTTATAATTTCAGCCTTGAGCTAAGTCTAACTTGAATAATTAATAAAGTTTAAAAACTAAATGTTTGATCTTTGATTTATCACCTCACAGACACTACACTTCTATTCAACTTCCACTGACAAATCATACATCGAGAAAATTGTGCACAATGAAACTTTACAAAAGCACACATCTATGTAAATCAAATGTGTTTTGTAACAACAGAGCAAGTTGGACAGCAGTTTCAATTATCCCACAGTTAACTGAACTTAATATGTAGAAGTTCAGTTTTCTTAAACTGAATGTATAATAGTTCAGTTCAGATTTTGTTGTAATTGGTTCAATTATTTTAGTTTAATTTAGTATAGTTAATCCATAGTTTAGTACAATACAATTAATTTTGCCCGCCTCTACTCATGTTTATATAGACTAGCTAAGGAATAGGAAGAGTTTACGACTTGTTTAGCTGGTGCATGCACCTTTGCAAACAAGGCCATGTATGGAATATGAAGACTTCATCACATGCTTGGTTTAGTGCACATAATTTTCCAACCAAGGTCCTTATTTTTAATAGTTAGCCTTATGTCAAAACTATTATGTCTTAACAACCTGCTTGAAAGAAAGAAAACATATTTTTTACATTTTTATTTATAAGAAAATTGGAGAATATATTGAGAGAAATATTTTTTATATTTTCTTTCAATCTCTTTTGCCTAAACTACAATCTTAATGAAGAGGTGTAGTACTCCATATTGAAGGCAAAGTTGTTCTTAGATATACAAGTGGAGTTAGCATCCATTTTTACCTCCACAATTTTTAATTATTGCCAACAAAGCAGGGGAGGTTGGTTTTAGCGTCACCACGGACTGTGACTTATAATTGATAATTGGCCTTGGGTAATTTTTATTCTAATTATATTATTTAAAACATTTATTTGTTCTAGTATAATTATATTGTTTGATTTACATAGGAACATTGTTATGTTGTTGCCTCTGGAAAAATGTGTATATTGGGATCAACTATCCACCACCAGACGATTGCAAATGATATGGTTAAGGTGGTGGTTGTGGACATTTGACATATTATTACTAAAGTCCCTGAAGAGGTTCAAATAATGGGACAAGTCCTTGAGAATTTTGTTCTTTGGTTGGTTAGATTTAGAAAATCAATTGTAGCAAGGGTAATTTTTCATTCTTCTTTTAAGTATGTATTTTTATGTTTACAAGTTATAATTAATTAAATTCATGTTTACTTGTTATTTAAATTTTTATATATGTACAAAATGATTCTAAAAAACAAAAACAAGTTATCAATCCTTCATACTTGTTACATCTGTCAAAAGGATATTTGTTATCTTGTCCTTGATACAAATATACTATGTGTATCAGTAATACAACTTTAGTTGCTGTAAATATTTTTTTCTTAATTATTAAAAATTTTTAATATGTTATTCTAGGACTAATTTTTTCGATGTTCAAAGTATTTACATTGTATTGTGTTAGTAGGGAGAGAAAGAATGCTTATTTATATATGGATTCATTGACTCTATTGTGATTCAAAGTATTGAAAACAAAGCTGGTAAGAAACAAATGTATTTAATAGATGCATCTCAAAATAGAGATAAAGAAGTATACTTCTGACCATACTTTCACCATAATGTTTTTAAGTTTTTGGAAACATTACGTCAACACTTTTATCTATTACATTAACACTCTTAATTGTTTAAATAATATTATACCATATTTTTTCTAAAAGAAATATTATTATAAATATTACAAATTTGTTAAATTTTACAAAAACATAGAAGCTAATATAATTGATTTGTATTGTTCTATTGGAATGCAAGTCTAGCTTACTGAGATTCAGAGTTATGTAATGTATAGGCCCAAATTGTTGATTCGATCATGCAATGTTTAGGCCCAAATTGGATATGTTCGAGTTTAGAATATATTGCCATTTAAAAGAAGTTTGGGAATAATATTTGTTTGCATGCAATATGCAAACACGATCAAAACTTCATTTTCATCAATTTTCCTCTTTTCTTGAAGTCTGTTTTTCTTTCTTGAAATTTATGAGTGAAGTTTCATAAGCTCTGGAAAATGAGAGAAAAAGTTGCTTTTCTTTTCTTTTTCTGGCGTAAACAACGTGGATGAAGCGTGAGAATATGAAATTTAGATATTAAAGTTAGGAACTCAATTATTATAAATAAATTAAATCCTTACATTATCATTTATTTCTTTAATGAGTTATAGCTTTTAAGACTATTATTAGGAAAGTAAATAGTCTCGTCTTTTGGGTATTTTCTGAACCCTTTCCATTTTAACGGTAAATTCTCTTAATTACTTAAATTTTATAATTGAGTATGAGAATGCATATCTATCTCATTCCAATTCCAATATTTATCTTTGTCTTAATCTTTATCTTCATTTAAATTATTAAAATATCTAAAAGACTTTTATATATATAGGCTTAAATACCTTTTTGGTCCTTATTTTCGTAGTGTTTGTTGCGGATGATCCTCATTTTGACAGAATGTTTAAAATGGTCCTCATTTATACCGAATATTTAAAATGGTCCTCATTTTCGCAATTCGTGTTTTATTTGGTCCTTTTCTGTAACTCCGTTTAAATGATTAACGGAACATTGTATAGGTGACACGGTTTGTATTAGGGTGTGTTACGTGTACTGTACAGATGTGGTAATTAGATATTTTGGGTTAAATAAGTGAGCTAGGGTTTTGGTAAGGAATGTTTGGGCAGTTGGTGAGTTTTGGAAATCTTGTTCCTCCATTCCCAATTGGTGTTGCTGCATTCTTCTTCTACCTGCAATCCCATTATATAGGTATGTTACGGTCCCAATCTTCTTCCTTTACCTCTAGTTGTAATCGTTGGAGGCAACCGTGTTGTATCACTTCGTGCACTATTGGTGGTTCAACGAGAAATGATTGAAATGGCGTGCCATATGTACAGTACACGTAACACATCCTAATACAAACCGTGCCACCTGTACAATACTTCGTTAATGATTTAAACGGCGTTACAGAAAAGGACCAAATAAAACATGAATTGCGAAAATGAGGACCATTTTAAATATTCGGTAAAAATGAGGACCATTTTAAACATTCTGTCAAAATGAGGACCATCCGCAAAAAACACTACGAAAATGAGGACAAAAAGGTATTTAAGCCATATATATATATATATATATATATTTGAAAATTATATTAAAATTGAGAAGTTAAGAAATATTTTGAATTTATCAATTTCTCTTTTTGAGTAAGTTTATTTTCTACATTTTTTTTGAAGTAATTTGTTTTCCTGTTGTATGTGATAGATTTGGATATCACTGGACAGTGATAAATTTATTTTTTTCTAAATTGGTGAGATGTGATAATCATATTTTTTGTATTCTACTATCATGTGTGCTTATTTTAAGTAGAGAAAATGAAGAATTTTTTAATTAAAAATAATAATTTATATATAAAAAATCTAATTTGCCACCCCTAAATGTTTTGTCCAACTTTTGTCACTAATTGCAAGTGTTCAATTGTGTAAACCATTTATTTACTAGATAATACAAAAAAAAAAATCTTTTTTATTCTTTTTTATCCTAAATTTTTTGTTTCATTTAAAAAATATTTTGTTTTTCTCAAACAATTTTTATTGTCTCTCAATGGTTCAACTAGTTGGATGTTTAGAAAGTTTTTTTCAATTTCTAAGATATTTAATATCTTATCGTTTTCTTAACAATACTTTTCTTTGTGTAATTTTGTTGAATGGTGTATGAAATATTTTCTAAAATGCATATTACATAATGTTTACTTTTTAATATTTTTATATTTTTATTATGTAGAATATTATTTTAAAAAAATTTTAATAATTATTTTTTATGATCTAACTCATTTTCAAAAATGTAAGTTTACCGTCACATTGAGATAGACATTTCATTTATTATAATATAATAATTTAAGATCAATGTTATAAACTTCAAAAGATAAAATATTTATGTTTTGAATTATTATTATTTGTTTAATTTTTTTTCTCTGTATGATTTCATTTAAGCATTGTACTATATCCTTTATTAATGTATAAAAAAAATATTTAATAAACTAGAGAAAGGAAGTAAACATTTAAAATATTTTGAAACTTTATTTTTTTTTCTTCTTTTTTGTAATTTTTAAAAAAATATTTTTTAACTTTATCAACATAATTTCATTAACGTTATCAAAATTAATAAATGTCTGGATTATTATGAAAATTTTATTTGTGCATAATTGAGAAATATTTTATATAATTCTTTAACTTTAATCTAATTTAACTTTAATCTAATTGCTATTTGGTACTTGGTACTATAATTTAAAATTTATACGATTATTATTTCTTTTAAAATATTTGATGTTTTATTTTATTTTTTAATTTTTTTATAAAAATATTAAAAAATTATATATATATATATATATATATATATATATATATATATATATATATATATATATATATATATATATATATATATATATATATATATATATATATATATATATATATATATATATATATATAT
>Ga0214544_1011036_pt1 | contig 12830 bp, 11 predicted proteins | sample CNSS3metaG_FD_160074 | JGI IMG/M metagenome (GOLD analysis project Ga0214544, IMG submission 160074) | Root nodule microbial communities from cowpea collected in UCLA plant growth center, Los Angeles, California, USA - CNSS3 | ecosystem: Host-associated > Plants > Roots > Nodule | place: USA...
GTGTGGGTAGAGCGATAACTTTTCCTGAGAGGTGTTCTAGGAGATTGAGTGCTGCTGCTGTTGCTAGGAAAGCTAAGGTTAAGGTTCTCTGTGTGATTCAGAGAAAGGTGTTCATCTCTTGTGTGTTCAAGAGAGGTGTTTTCTTTCCTTACTCTTTTACTATCTGATTGTAAATCTGTTATTTGTTAGTGATTTAGTTAATCTCGTTTTTGAGAGATTAACAACTGGACGTAGGGTCTTTTGATCCGAACCAGTATAAATACTTGTGTTCAATCTTCTTCTCTATCTCTTTATTTCATCTGTTATTGTGTTTAAAGAAATTAATATTTGATTTAATCGATAGATTTTGGAAAAATTTTAAAGTATTAATTTTATTACTTAAAACCAATTCACCCCCTCTTGGTTTTTTGTCCAAACGATTAAACATTTCGCTGCACGCTACCAACAGGTTAGGTTGTGGGTAGGCACTATCCATGCCCGAACCGACTCATTGTCATCCCTACTTGTAATCCTTCATTTGTAAGATCTCCTTTGTTGAAGCTTTTATAGATTGAATATATTCTTTGAAGCTCTAATCCATTATTTCCTTCTTGAGATCATAGAGCCTTTGATATAGAAATTATTGATGTTATCTTCTTTTCAATGTTTAAAGATTCTATACTAAAGGAATCTTAGAAAACTAATTATGAAATATCTCATTAGTAGTAATATCAAATATAATTAAATGTAACCAAGATATGATCAAATATATGAATCATGTATAATCAAAATAATTGTGATCATTTATAAAATATTTCTATGATCATTTGACAATTATTTCAATTTCAAAATATAACCTCTATTATGAAATCCTTTATTTCAAATTTAATTATCAAAAGATAATTTTAAACATTGTGACTTCTTTCAATAATTTTTATTCCAAATAATTAGATAAAAATATTAGTTCAAATATTCAATCAGTAATTAAATTAAAGAAATAATAGCCAAAATGACATAGCTCTTTTCAGACTCGTCTAATGCATGTATTTGTTCGATAGCTTTGACCAAGCTTGTCTATTTTTCTTTTTGACTTATTTAATCTAATCTTTATATTTTGCTTGTTCCACGCTAATTATGCTTTTGGCAAAGCTTGATTGAAACTCATGAACATACATTAGATAATCAATTATATACATAAACACAATTTATACAACATCTAATCAGTGTGCCATCTAATCAGTATATAGAATAGTGGTTACTTAATCTAGTTTCTCTTCATCTGGTCCTTGCATAAGTATATTGCATAGTTAACACTTAGAGAACTTTCATATGCAAGACTAAACATATTATATGAATAAGCACATATATCTTAATTTTCATATGGTGTTTGTTATCATCAAAATAGTGCTTGTTTTCAAATGTTAGTTAGACATTTTGGAACGCAGTTCACCACTAGTAGACGTCATCATTTAACGTCACTTGCTCTAGAAAACATCCAACAAAGGAGAATAGTTGCACACTTTCATGGAATGTTTTGGTAAGGTTGCACTGAACATACAGCTGTTACATCATGTGGTGACCGCCTTAAGGCCATGACCTTTTGTAGACAACTTATGTCAGAAACTTGTAGCAAATCTAGATGAACGGATTGGGTGGGCCCGATGACCCAAATGAGACTAACGACCTAGATGAGTTAGGTGGGTTCCAAGAAAAAGATGGGCCGAATCGACCTGACAACCAAGACGGGTCAGTAGGTCCGATGACCCAAATGAGTTTGGCGAGCCTGACGATCCAGATGTGTCAGGTAAGCCCAACGACCCGATTGACCTGTTCACCCGACAAGCCTGACTGACCCGATGACCTAGTCAGGCTCGACCGGCTCAACGACCTAAACGAGCTCGACGACCTGAGCGATACCGACCGGCCCGACGACCTTGTCAGGTTGGACCTACCCATATATGTGCTTATTATATGAATAAGCACATATATCTTAATTTTCATATGGTGTTTGTTATCATCAAAATAGTGCTTGTTTTCAAATGTTAGTTAGACATTTTGGAACGCAGTTCACCACTAGTAGACGTCATCATTTAACGTCACTTGCTCTAGAAAACATCCAACAAAGGAGAATAGTTGCACACTTTCATGGAATGTTTTGGTAAGGTTGCACTGAACATACAACTGTTACATAATTTGGTGACCGCCTTAAGGCCATGACCTTTTGTAGACAACTTATGTCAGAAACTTGTAGCAAATATAGATGAACGGATTGGGTGCGCCCGATGACCCAAACGAGACTAACGACCTAGATGAGTTAGGTGGGCTCCAAGAAAAAGATGGGCCGAATCGACTTGACAACCAAGACGGGTCAGTAGGTCCGATGACCCAAATGAGTTTGGCGAACCTGACGATCCAGATGTGTCAGGTAAGCCCAACGACCCGATTGACTCGTTCACCCGACAAGCCTGACTGACCCGATGACCTAGTCAGGCTCGACCGGCTAGACGACCTAAACGAGCTCGACGACCTGAGCGATAGCGACCAGCCCGACGACCTTGTCAGGTTGGACCTACCCATCGACACAGACTTGTCGGGTGTGCCCGATGACACAAACGGGCCCGACAACCCAGATGTGTCGGACAAGCCCAACGACTTAATGGGGCCAAGTCGGGCCAACGACCTAGACGGGTTGGGTCAGACTGGGTCGACAAACTTGATGGGCATGACCGACCCGTATGGGCCGTTAGGCTGATTAGGCTTGTCTGGATCGCCGAGCCGACCCAACCTAGCCCGTTTGGGTTTCTCGGCCCGGCTGAGCCATTGGGTCGGCCCGACCCATTTGGGTCATCGAGCACGTTTCCAAATTTATCATGAACTCAAAACATAATTAAGCCTAAAATAAATATTGTTAAAATGAAATTTTATCTCACAAGAAATTCAATCATTTTATCCTAACAAGAGATTGAAATGTAAAGTATTTTAATTTCTTTATCCAAACAAGTTATTTAGAAAATGAAGGAAATTTATTTGCAAGCAATTCAAATATAATGCATTTTAATTTCTCAGCATTTTTGAAAGCTTTATCAAAACACAAGGTTAACCTTTTTTTTAAATAAAAAGAATCCTAACCTTATCAATAAAGAACCTTTCAGAATTAGGATAACACTAAAAGTTGTGTTTCGTGAAGTTTAGTCATTTGGGTTTGCCCTAGTAAAGATTTAGATTTGGTGTTGTGAATGTGAAAAAGAGAACAAAATCATTTGCTTGCTATTTCTTTTATTTAATAATACAAGGATGATCTGAAGTATGATTTCCGTGCACATGATCATATGATCATCATGTACTTAGTTAATCTTACACATACCAAGTGTAAAGCTATGATATGATTCACATTTATAACTAAAAATGAGAGGTTGAGAAAGAGACATGACATCTAAACTATGATAACTTGTTATGATAGATGGATGGTATGTGTCATTGGGCATTGAGTTGCTGATGTGGATTAGGATGAGCTTGAAGTTGTTGTTTAGACTGGTCAAATTCTACAGGTTTATTCTTGTGTGGTTCCACATGTGAGGTAGTGATTGGGATATTGACTTGTGCATGTGGGACCATATCTGGCATGTCGGATCCCATCATGTCATGTTGAATATAATGATGAGGATATAATGTGTAGCCTTGAGGCCATGCTTTAATAGTCCGATCACTTGGATTTGACACATGACACTCTCCCATATCTCATTGATCAACAACATTTCAACTTGTCGTTTGAGAAAATGAGTCATATATTGTGGAAGACAAATCCCTAAATATATTGTAGGGTTAAATATATTTTTGGTCCCTTAAGTTTCAGTGAATTTTGGAATTAGTCCCTCATAAAAAATTTATACCAATTTAGTCATTCATCTTTCAAAATACGTTAATATAGTCCTTTTAACCAAATTTTGTTAAGTTTATCTGACATTTCAAGCACATTTCATTATAGTATTTAAGTTAACATTGAAGCAAAAATGTGTCAAACAATGTAAATAATTTAAATACTATCATGAAATGCGCTTGAAACGTCAGATAAACTTAACAAAATTTAATTAAAAGGACTAAATTCACGCATTTTGAAAGATGAATGACTAAATTGATCAAAAGTTTTGATGAGGGACTAATTCCAAAATTCGTTGAAACTTGAGGGACAAAAACATATTTAACCCTATATTGTATGATTAGAAAAAGGAATACTTATAACTTAATCCAACGGACTTCATAATTAATAAAATTGGTCTGAGTGAAATTGAATTATCATTTGAATAAGGTAGAATATTTGAGTTTTATGAATAAAGTATGATGAAAATAAAATAATGACTAAAATATAGTCATAAAAAGGACAATGTCATAATTAAAAAAAATTGTAAACACATGCATGCAAGAGAAACCTGAGAGCATCTAAAGGAGCAGGTGCATAAAAAATCTGAGCATGATTTTGACTCCCATCCTGCAACCAACCTACATTGTCGAAAGAGGTTGGTATTCCCTATCATAATTATATAACTCTATTTAGTTAAGATACTAAATGAAAACCTATATTACAATTTTTCTTGTTGTATATCATTATTAGAAATATTATACAATAACTTGATGAAAAAAAAATTATATACTATTTTTAAATGATTATTATAAAATTCAACAACAGTATACATGATAATATGCCAGTTTCCATAAAGAAAAACATTTATATTATCAATATATTTAAGTAAATATTTTATAAATGAAAAATGAGGTCAACTACTATATATTATCATATTGAAATGCTCTTATGTTTAGTATATAAAGTATATCAATATAATTACTTTTGAGAAAAGCATTATATAGTTTGATAAGCATCATTATTATATATTATGATTTGTAAATAAATAATAGTGTACAAAAAGTTAATATTGTGAAGAATCTAATTAAATTTATGTAAAAGAATTTATTCTATTTGAAAACAAACACATAATATACTTATATATAAATATTTATAGTTAAATATTTTCAATTGCATAGTCTTAATCTATTTAAAATATCAACAAATATATAGTTTATATTTTGATCCAAAAATATTTCTTGCAGTAGGTGTATAAATGTGTATATCTTAATATTTTCATTCACTAATTACCTGAATATTAAATGGATCAAAAGAAGATAGATGGTGGCTCATTAAGTATTCCTGCAACACTATGAGTAAATTATAAGTCACATTGTAGAAAAGAAGGGAAATGAAAAATATTACAAATTTGTGAAAGACCAAAATAGATGGATGTGAAGGTACTTGATTTTGGCAAGAAAATTGTGTTATAGTGTTACTAGTTTTTACTTATCATTTAAATGGTTAGATTTGTTTTTAGTCCCTAGACTTTAACAGGAAATTGAATTTCGTTTCTATCTCAAACTTTGATGCATCTTGGTCATCAAATTTTGAAAATGAATGTATATGATCTTTTAAATCCAATTATGTTAAATTTTTTTGACGTACCAAATGCGTTTGACATAACAAAAAAATTAACATAATTGGATTAAAATGATTATATCTATTCATTTTTAAAGTTCAAGAACCAAAATGTATCAAAATTTTGAATATGGGTACATTTCAATTTCTCGTCAAAATTGAGGTACTAAAAACATACTTAATCCTTCTTTAAATTACTAAGGTAAGAGCTGAAATGAGGAAAATGCAAATTACATTTTTTTTAGAATGGGAGAAAGAAACTAAAAGGATAACTTGTGCAACATCTAAAGAAACCATCACATAAAAGTACATACATTCAATGGTACATTAACAAGGACAAGTGTTGCAAGAATGTACAATATAGGTTTCATGGAATTTTGGAAGAAAGTCAGCAAATGTAGTAAGAACAACTTGTGCAACATTTGAATATATTACATTGGAGTAGCATTGCTGCTGTTACAACCATAGAAAAACATTTAAGGAAATACAAGTTTAGGAAGGTGTGTTTGGAATTAAGGATATTAGACTATTCAATATGGAAAATTATGTTTTGACAAAGTTTTATTAACAAACTTTTGACAAAGTACACGTGGCAATACTTTAATGGATGAAATAAAGGTTTGATATGATTTGGAAAGAGAAGAAAAATATTTAACATGTGTTAAAAAGTAAACTTTGTCAAACTTTGTTAAAAAAAAGTTTGTCAAAAAATCATAGTCCATTTGATATATCTTTATCAGTTAAATGGAAAGTGATGCCTGGGAGGTTTTTCACTCGCTCGCTTAGGCGAGCCCTTCTCGCCTGAGCGAGCCCACTCCTCACCCAAAGGTGAGGTTCCTTGCCTGGGTTGCAATTGCAGTGACACACCTCGAGCTCCCACACGTTCTCGCTTAGGCGAGCATCTCTCGCCTGAGCGAGATAGTACCTCGCTCAAAACGAAAGCCCTCTGCCTGAGCGAGAGCTCGAGTGCGAGCTAGGGTTTGTTTCTGCAAGTCTCGCCTAGGCGAGACAGGGTCGCTTGGGCGAAAATGTTGGGTCTCACCACTGATCTCCCTGCAACAGTCATACACTCATACCCACACAACAATACCATTTCATCCAAATGTTTACAATAGCACATCAACCACACAATCATGCAAACATTGACAAAATAAACAAGAATCGAACTGACATGAAATCCCTAGCTTCCCTTACCTGGAAATGGCTAGAACAGACTTCGACTTTAAACAGTGGGGCACGGCAGCTCAAGGAACAACTTAAGGAGCTGGAAAAATTAAAGGAACAGTAGGAACATAAGTTACCCAGAGCAACAGTAGCAGAAAATGCAATTACGGATGAGGAAACACTTACATGGAGAAGAAATGAACTGGTTCGAACTTGCTTGACCAAGGTGGTACCAAACCCTAGCAGAGAGGGAGACGGCTGCAACTCTAAGGTTTTCTGAAAGCGAGTAGAATGAGTGTGTTAGGGCAGACTTAGGGTTTGGTTTCTCCTTTGGGCTAGCTCTTAGGCCTATTAGATTTAGGGCAGCACTTAAAGATTGGGGCTGAAATAAGAAAGCCTTACATTCTCCTAAACAACAAAAATTTTCGACCTCGAAAATGAAAACTTACCATGTAAAAAGGTGCGGGTGTGATTTCCTCATATCCTCCTCTAACTCCCAAGTAGAGTCATCTGTTCTCCGATCCTAGATGACTTTGACTAGACTGATTGGTTTTCCCTTACGTTCCTTAACCCGACTCTTCTCTAGGGCAATGGGTGGCACTTCCACAGTGAGGTCCTCCCTAATATGTATATCCTTCACTTCCAACATATGAGCCAAATCAAATACATACTTCCTAAGCTGCGACGGATGGAACACCGGATGAAGATTTGCCAACTAAGGGGGCAAAGTTATCTCGTAAGCCACCGGCCCAATCCTCCTCGAGATATGATAAGGACCAAGGAACTTAAGAGAGATCTTCCTTGAGCGGAGAGCCCTTCCTACACCAGTGGTTCGGGTGACCCTTAAGAACACGTGATCTCCAGCCGCGAATTCAAAGGGTCTCCTCATGCGGTCAACATAAGCATTTTGTCTACTCTACGACGCCTGCATTCTGTCTCTCACCATTCTTACCTTCTCTAAAGTCTGCTCTAACAACTCTGGTCCCACAAGAACTGCTTCCCCATCTTGATACCAACATAGAGGGGTTCTACATTTTCTAACATAAAGAGCCTCATATGGCGCCATGCCAATGCTCGCATGAAAACTGTTGTTGTAGGTGAATTCTATCAAAGGCAGTACCTCATCCCAAGCACCCAAATGATCCAGTATGCATGTTCATAACAAATCCTCAAGCGATTGAATCGTCCTCTTAGACTAACCATCGGTTTGAGGATGATAAGCTGAACTCATGGTGAGCTTGCTACCCAAAGCACTCTGTAGCGTCTGCCAAAACTGTGAAGTGAACCGTGGATCTCTGTCGGAGACTATACTCGAAGGTACTCCGTGCAACCTCACAATCTCCTTAATGTACAACTAGGCCAACTTGATCATGGACATCCTCAAGTTCATCGCCAAGAAATGAGCACTCTTGGTCGGTCGATCCACTATAACCCAAATGGTGTCATGCCCCCTAAAAGTTCATGGCAAATGGGTTACAAAATCCATTGAGATGCTATCCCATTTCCACACTGGTATCTCCAAGGGCTGTAGGATCCCAACGGGTTTCTAATGCTCCACCTTTGCCTTCTGACAGGTTAGACATGATAATACGAACTGAGCTACATCCTTTTTCATACCCTACCACCAAAAGGTCTCCTTGAGATCTTGGTATATCTTAGTCAGGCCAGGATGCAAGCTAAGACGACTTTTATGCCCCTCCTCAAGGATTAACCTTTTCACTTCCGCGTCATCTAGTACACACACCCTGCCTTGAAATCTCAATATACATCATTACTCAAGGCAAAATCCCTCGCTTCATCTGTTCCAAGTTGTTCTCGCACCCTATTCAAGCTGGAATCTAATAACTGCCTCTCCCTGACTGAGTCCAAGAAATCACTAGATATAGTTAAGATACTACACCTAATGAACTCAGATCCCAACTCCATCTGTAACTTCATATCCCTGAACTGTTCTAGTAGGTCCACTTCCTTTATCATAAGATGTGCGGTGTGCATTGTCTTCCTACTAAAGGCATCGGCTACCACATTTGCCTTCCCCGGGTGATATAGCAGTTCAAAATCATAGTCTTTCAAGAACTCTATCCACCTCCTCTGTCTCATGTTCAGCTCCTTCTGATCAAATAAGTACTCGAGGCTTCTGTGGTCACTAAACACACAAAACTAAGCACCATAGAGATAATGCCTCCAAATTTTCAAGGCAAACACAATAACTGCCAACTCCAAGTCATGAGTGGGGTAGTTTCTCTGATGCACCTTAAGTTGCCTCGAAGCATACATCACTGCCTTCTTCTCTTGCATCAACACACAACCCAAACCTAGATGAGAGGCATCAGAATAGACCTCAAAAGGTTTAACAACATCAAGGATCACAAGAATTGGAGCACTCGTTAACCTTTGCTTAAGCTCTTGAAAACTTTCTTCACACTTATCCGTCCAAGTGAAGGATTGGTCCTTCCGGGTAAGTTGTGTCAACGACGCCACTATTTTGGAGAATCCCTCTATGAATCTCCCGTAGTAGCCAGCTAAACCCACGAAGCTTTTGATCTCGGTTGCTGACTTGGGGCTCTCCCACTTTACCACTGCCTCAACTTTTGCTGGATCCACTGCTATACCCTGGGCGGATATCACATGTCCCAAGAATTGTACTTTGTCCATCCAAAACTCACACTTGGACAACTTGGCATATAGTTGCTTTTCTCTCAAGACACTAAGCACCAACCTCAAGTGTTCTGCATGTTCCTCCTGAGTCCTAAAATAGATGAGTATGTCGTCTATAAAGACTACGACAAACTTATCCAAGAACGGTCTGAATATCCGGTTCATGTAGTCCATGAACACTGTCAGAGCATTGGTCACACCAAAAGGCATAACCACGTACTCGTAGTGCCCATATCGAGACCGGAAGGCTGTTTTCTGCACATCATCTGGCTTCACTAGGATTTGATGGTATCCCGACTTCAAATCAATTTTTGAGAACACCGATGATCCATGCAACTGATCCATCAAGTCATCAATTCTCGGAAAGGGGTACTTGTTCTTGATGGTCATCTTGTTTAATTACCGGTAGTCCACACACAAACGTGAACTCCCATCCGTCTTCTTCACCAATAGCACTAGTGCTCCCTAAGGCGAAGTGCTGGGTCAGATAAAATACTTTCTGAGTAACTCTTCTATTTGTTTCTTGAGTTCTACCAACTTTGTCGGAGCCATACGGTATGGAGCCATCAACATTGGATCGGTTCCTGGTACCAGATCAATAGAGATTTCCATCTCTCTATTGGGAGGCAACCCTGGTACTTCATTTGGAAACACGTCTTCAAATTTCTGTACAACTGGTATGACTGACGTTGCTCCTTCCTTCTCTACTTCTAGATGCATAAAAATTATGTAGCACTGTGCATCATCTTGTAACTCCTTCACAACCCCTTAGGACGATAACAACTCAGGCTCCTCTGAGTTGGGGAATAACAATCTCTTTTCTCGGCAATCTATAAGAATGTGATTAACAGAGAGCCAATCCATCCCTAAGATTACCTTCAACTCTTGTAGAGGTAGGCATATTAGGTTCACTTTATACCTGCGTTTTTTTACCTCCACTGGACACCTAGCACATAAGGACGATGTCCTAGCCAAACCCGACACCAGAGTAGACTACTAGTTCACACTACAGCTCACACACCGGCAAACCCAAACATTTCATACAAGCATCTGACACAAAGGAGTGTGTCGCTCCAGAATCATATAGCACACAACAACTAGCACCAGCGATCACACAACTACCAATAACCAAGTTACCTGAGCCTGCCGCCTCCGTCCCCGTCATAGCATAAACTCTGCGTGTCGTTGGTGGGGAGTATGAACTGGAAGTCGTACCACTAGTCTAGTAAGGGTAGGGTAGTCTTTCCCAAAGTGGCCTTCCTTGCCATAGTTGTTGCACCGGCGATAGCCCTCCATGTGCGAGCAGGTGCTCCTCAGATGAGGGCCTTTGCATATATAACACTGTACTTAACTCTACTGGGGAGGAAAGCTCTAGGACCCCTGGGACTGGTGTTGAGGTTTGCCATGCGACTTCCTTCTCTCCTCATGTCTCAGTTTGGACGCAAATGGTCCACCTATCCTCTAGGGTTGCTGTGGGCGTTGACCTTCCACCTTGTTCTTCATCTTCTCTATCACACTCTGGCCTTCTCTACCAGAGCAGCAAAATCCTTGATGGACAATGGAGCCACCATCAAGCAGATATCACCGCGGAGACCATTCTCGAATTTCCTGCATCGCCACTCTTCATCAAGCGGTATGGTGTAGAAACGGCTGAGATGCTTGAATTTCTCAGTGTACTTTGTCACTAACTTCCCTCCCTGGGTCAATTGGAGAAACTCCACCTCCTTGGCGTATCTGACATTGTCTGGGAAGTATTCAGAGAGGAACTTCCCCCTGAAAGCCTCCCAAGTGACTAGTTCATCCTTCTCTTCCATGATGGACTTCATGCTAATCAACCAATGCTTCACCTCTCCCGTAAGCATATACATAACTAAGGCCAACCTGTTATCTGCTGGACACATCTTCGCGTCGAAGATTCTTCCTATGTCCTTCAGCCATTGGTTTGCGGCATCAGGACTTGTCTTGCCATTGAACTTCACAGGATTGTGTTTCAGAAAGTCTTCTAGACTTCACTCCTTGACTGGTAGTCGTGGGTCAGGGCCAAAGACAAGGGCAATTGTCTTGTTCTCCTCCAGCTGGAGGAGGGCTTCTATGCTGCTTGTGAGCATCCTCAACAGCCACTCTTGCAGCCTCCATCTGTCGCATCACCAATTGTTGTTGTTCAAGCGACGATGCATGTCGCTGCATAGATGCTTCATGCTGCTGCATCATCGTCGTGCTTTGTTGGGTCATTGCTACCACCATGGCTTCTATGGCCTTGGCGATATCAGGTACATCGCCTTGAGAAGATTGGGAGTTCTTACGAGGAGGTGCCATAGTTCACTAGCACACAGGAAAACCATTGGTTAGGCTTGATAAGACAAGAATTTAACTAAGAACACTCAGAAAGACACAGAGAAAGCTAAGCGGACATCCAAGTCCACAGACCTAAGGAATGACCGCTCTGATACCATAAATGTAACGTCCCATTTAATTAATAATCCAAATTAAAAGAAACATCACATATAATAATATAGTAACGCAGTCCTAGAGTACAAATACAACTCCGTACAGTAATCAAGGCACACCACAATGCCAAAAAGAAAGCATAAAAGAATAACGACAAAGTTTTCAAAATAAAGCCCAAAGGCCAGACAGTACTTGGGCCATTGCCCTAAAAGAAGGGTCCAAAAACAGAAGCTAGTCCAAAGGCTAAGCAGCAGAACCATCACCTCCTTGTTGACCCCGGGTGTTCCTCGTATCTGCTCACATCAACAAGTTGATGATCATCGAAAAAAAGAGAACCTCACAGTAGAATACATAACAAATAACAGAAGGGTAAGCTAGAGCCAAAAATAGTTTTATCATGCAATCAGATACACTTTCACATTCCATTATACATCATCACCCAAGCATGTTATGACCTTCCAAACAATACACTAAGACTCGACATGACTTATCCGGATTACATATAATCTAGTCGGATTCAGCTGATGCTTGCACTTGTGGTGGATTATCCTGCTCACCCCCAAGTTGCTCACCCCCGAGCTAAGTATTACAAGTGTTATAATGTTTCAATTCCCCCCAGACACAAGGTTAGCCCTAAGTGGAAGACGCCAGAGGAAGCTTATGAGTTAATAGAGAATATGGCCGCCAATGATAATGAAGCTTACACTGAGAGAGCCCATTCTCAAAAGAAGGGTATTCTAGAGCTTCAATCTCAAGATGCTCTATTGGCTCAAAACAAGATTATGACTCAGCAGCTGGAGACCCTCATGAAGAAACTGTCACAACTTCCTCAAGAGCTTCAAAATGCCTCTATAGCTCAACTCCAACAAGTGCAAAGTTGTGAGTTATGTGGAGGAAACCATACTAATGGGCAATGTGCTATGCCAAGCACATCTCAAGAGGAAGTTAGTTATATGGGCAATCAAGGCCGACCACGGAATTATAACCAAGGATGGAGACCTCATCAAAACATGGGCCAAGCTGGACCTTCCAATAGGCCCCCACATCAACAAACTTACCAACATCCTTCTTTGTCTGATAGAACATCCAAGCTTGAAGACAT
>Ga0214544_1011037_pt1 | contig 12827 bp, 3 predicted proteins | sample CNSS3metaG_FD_160074 | JGI IMG/M metagenome (GOLD analysis project Ga0214544, IMG submission 160074) | Root nodule microbial communities from cowpea collected in UCLA plant growth center, Los Angeles, California, USA - CNSS3 | ecosystem: Host-associated > Plants > Roots > Nodule | place: USA...
ATATATATATAGATATATATGTATATATATATATATATATATATATATATATATATATATGTATATATATATATACATATACATACATATATATATACATATATATGTATATATATATATATACATATATAATTAAATATGACACCCATCCCAAAGAAAATAACATTACGAAAATATTTCTTCATTTTCAAATTACCCATCCCTGATCTCATAGTCCTTCATGAGTCATATGCATGAATCTAGGTCTTGGGACTTTACTATGCTCCCACGAAACTATCTCTTTCGTGGTCCAACCCTATGAGTCTATCCTGCTCATAGTCCTGCCTCATAGACTTCTCTTCTGTAGCAAAACATCCAAGCATTCCTTGGTCGGACCCTGGTACACACGCAATCACCATACTATGGACTCCTAGACCAATAGTAACCAACGGGAACATAACTATTCCTTGCCCATCGTGCGTCCGACGCATGTAATCACCATACTAAGGACTCCTCGCCACTTAGCAGCCGACGGGAACTACACCGTTCCATGCCCATCATGCGTCCCACCATCAAGCACACCCCAGACCCCTATTGGACTTAGTCCTTCAAGCCCAAACCCCACAAACACAAGCATATAATTCCTATAATTTAGGAAATAGCAAGCAACCCAGTTTAACAGCACACATAGACATAAAACTCGCAATATTCCCGTTTAAGCCAGGGATCTTCGCCCAGGCTAGTCCATCAGCCTCGCTTAAGCTACCCCACCTCGCCTAAGCGAGTGTGAATCAATGGTTGCACCACATTATCTCGCTCAAGTGAGCCCTTCTCGCCTGAGCGAGTCCTACCTTCACTCAAAAACACACAGACCTCGTCTGAACAAGGATTTGACAAAAGAATGCACCAAACCACTTCACGACCTCGTTTAGGCGAGCCACTCTCGCCTAAGCGAAAGTATCTATCGCTTAGAACCAAAACTTCTCGCCTGGACGAGAAGTCGCTCTCAACATGCCTAGGTCTCGTCGCGACCTCGCTTAGGCGAGCCACTCTCGCCTAAGCGAGAGTACCTGTCGCTCAACACTGCCGCAAGGTCGCCTAAGCGAGCAACGCGGACCAAAACCCTGAATGAGCTTCTGCAACTCTCGCCTAGGCTAGAGTGACTCGCTTGGGCGAAACTTTCAGAGTTTCACCACTGTTCATGCACCCAAAACACCAAAAACATGCCAATTTACAATGCACTCATTCTCATTCATTCTATTTCATCAATCTAACCACAAGGACAAGCTTTAAACCTGTTTGAATCCCCAAAACTACAGGTTTGGCCAAAAACAACAACAGTACTAAAACCCTCATCCAATTCATATAAAACACCTAAAAGGGATTTGTACCCAACATTCAATCCACCAATTCTCAATTACAGTGCATATAATACCAAAATCATACCACATAGAATCCAATTGAGGCAAAAACACATAAACACAAGCAATATTGGAATACACATAAATTTAGCACCCCTAACCTGGAATTCTTGATTAAAAAGTGAGAAGAAAAGAATGCTTCTTCTCAAGCCTCCTCCCAATTCACCTCTTGTGCACCCAAAACTCACCACTCCCAATCCAATTTTCGTTCTTCTCTCAAAGCAAAAACAAACCACTGCAGAAACTCTTCTCTCCCCCTAGAATTTGCCTTAATGTTGGGTTAAAGAGCTGAAACCCTATTCAATGGTAATTACAAGGTGTTTTCAGACCCTCTTGGCTGTCCCTTCTGCTAGGGTTCCCTCTACCTTATCACATTCACTCTAAGCTAAATTTGGCAAAAATAAAGGTTATTTTTTGTCTTTTCAAGGTTTGAACCCATGACCCGTCTATTCAAGGTTTGAACCCATGACCCTCCACTCATAAGGTCAAAGCACAATCACTATGCTAATTCAGATTTAGTAATAACCATTATAATCCTATGATTATAATATCACTCACCAAACACAAATATATTATCAAAATACAATTAAATCAAATAACACACAAAAGGCATACATAAGACTCGAACCCAAGTCCTCTCACATAATTAAGTACTCTCAACCATTTAAGCTAGTACTTTTCCACATCATACCAATTACCATTTAATGTCATAAAAGTCCCCTTCTCCCTCTTTTATTAATTATTAATTAATTAATTGATTTCCACAGGTCTTACAACACGTGGCCACTCAAGGTTGTAGCCTGGTGGTTTTGGAATTCCAGTGGAGTGTGTGAGATTATGACTCGTACGGATGGGTTCCAGAAGATTGCCCTCCTCAGTGTTATTCGACGAGTTTGGTAGTCTTGGGATAAATAAGGACTGCGGTTCGTCTTGGAAAACTTCACTTGGTGTCGCGAATTGTGGCCGTGACAAATTTATTCATGCGTGTGGACTATTAGGTGGTGGCCTGTAGTCGGTGGGGCGAGTAGACACTCGTGGCAGCAAAGATCAATCAATGTAATCATCAAAGGGTGTAGAATCAAAAGACGTCCAACAAAAGTTTTGGAAGTTGAGGATTAAGGATTGGGGTTCTAACAAGGGTCATGGGTTTGAAATTGTACTTTTAATTTATATTGTATTTCATTTTTTTTAGCTCACTATATTTGTGTGTGTTTGGTGATGATCATGTAACTTGTTACATGAGAGCAAATGTTGATGCAGGTGAGTCTGTGGATTCTTAGAGTCGGAGAGGGGGCCAACTTGGAACCTTTTCATGGATTTTACTTTTTTACAATTATTTTTAGGAAGTTGTAATCTGGATGTTTCAGTTGGTTTTAGCTATGTATGGACAAATTAAAGGGAGGTTTTAAACATTTTGGAGCATATAATAAAGTTTAAATTTCTCGCGTTTTGTGAAAGTAAATTATTAATAAATGTTGTTTATTAATATTTTTATAAATCTTAATTTTAAATAAGTAATTTCCGGTTAGGACGTTACACAAGGTCGGGAAGAAACCCGTCAAACACGAAAAACTCTCAAGCTCAGCTTGGGGTCAAGAAGAAACCCGTCAAACATCGAAAAACCCTCATGCTCGGCTTAAGGTCGGGAAGAAACCCGTCAAACATCGAAAAACCCTCAGCTCGGCTTAGGGTAGGGAAGAAACCCGTCAAACATCGAAAAACACTCAAGCTCGGCTCAAGGTCGGGAAGAAACCCGTCAAACATAAAAAACCCTCAAGCTCAGCTTAGGGTTGGGAAGAAACCCGTCAAACATCGAAAAATCCTAAAGCTCAACTTAGGGTCGGGAAGAAACCCGTCAAACATTGAAAAACCTTCAAGCTCGGCTCAGGATCGGGAAGAAACCCATCAAACATAAAAAACCCTCTAACTCGGCTCAGGATCGAGAAGAAACCCGTCAAACACCAAAGAACCCTCTAACTCGGCTCAGGGTTTGGAAGAAACCCGTCAAACATCGAAAAACCCTCAAGCTCGATACAGGGCCGGGAAGAAACCCGTCAAACATTGAAAAACCCTCGAGCTCGGTGCAGGGTCGGGATGAAATCTGTTAAACATCGAAATATACCCACATCAGAAACTACTAGGGTTAAGATGATCATGTATCCTAGAAAGGTGAACGACATTTCGACATAGGGTTAAAATACCCACGTTAGAAACATTTCGGGTAAAGATGACCTTGCAAAGGTGAGTGTCATTTCGACTGAGGGTTAAGATACCCATGTCAGAAACATCTGGGGTAACGATGACTTTGCAAAGGTGAGCGTCATTTCGATAGATCGTTTACCATTAGAAGTGAAATTGGTTTTTAAGTGGTTACAATTAAGAGGTGTGTAAAGATAAAAAAGGCAATCTATTTTCCTTTATTTATTGGATTGCTTCCAATTTTTGCATATGAATGCAAGTGAAATTCAATCTTACTGATAGAAAATGGACCAGTAAAACAGCATTTGTGTGATTTCTTGTTTGGTTTTTGTTATCTTCAATATTGAATATTTAGTGTAACATTGAGAAGAATTATAGATAAATTGACACTCCCATTTTTCACTATAAAATTAGTCCCATTGTTCACTATAATATTGTATATTGAACAAACTTATGGGATGTTTACTTCTAAGAACTAGATTTATTAGCATATTGTAAAAGAGATGGTTGTTTAAGAGAATTTATTACTTTTTTAAAAGAAATACTTTAATAAAAGCTTCTTTGATGTCAAAATAGTATAAGATAAATAGTGTTGATCAGAAGTTAGTCTATGGCAGTAAGATAAATACTGCAAAATCCATTCTGTTATAATTTCAACCTTGAGCTAATCCCAACCTGAATAATTAATTAAGTTTAAAAAATAAATGCTTGATCTTTGATTTATCACTTGACAGACACTACACTTCTATTCAACTTTCACTGACAAATCATACATTGAGAAAATTGTGCACAATGGAACTTTACAGAACCACACATCTATGTAAATGAAATGTGTTTTGTGACAACAGAGCAAGTTGGACGGTTTCTATTTTAATAAAAGAGCAGTTTCAGTTATCCCACAATTTTAATAGAAGTTTAGTTTTTTTTAACTGGAGTGTATAATAGTTCAGTTCAGATTTTGTTATAATTGGTTCAATGATTTTAGTTTAATTTAGTATAGTTAATTCATAGTTTAGTACAATATAATTAACTTTGCCCAGTAATACTCCTTAGAACACCTCATTCATACAACAAACATATCACCATCACCATCACCATTCTATAGAATAATAATTTCTCAATCGATTCTCCTTACTTCAAATCACACTTCAATATAAAAATTAACAGACTCCCTCAATAATCCCAATCACTCACTTAACGAGCTGCCTTTTGGAATGTACTTGCTCACTAACTAATTGGCTCGCTCAACAAGTAGAGCACTGGAACAAAATGCAGATAAATGCGTCTAGTGAGAGTAGACTTGTCCAACAACCAATTCTTCCTTTATTCTCTATCAAATTTGAATTTGGCTTTCACTCAATGAGAGTTAGCTCGGCCAACGAGCAAACATCCCTAACTCTCTGTCAAACACATATTTGACAAACACATATTTGACGGGCTTTTTTGTATTTGGGGTCCTTTTCACGGCTTATTTGTAAAATTGGGTCGTTCGAAAATTTTTTTGCGAAATAGGGTTAAGTCGTCATGGGGGAGGACGACATTAAAGGTGAAGTCATCCTCCCTCGGACCGGTTTCATTTTTTTTTTTTAAAAGTGATGTCGTTAGGTGCGATAATGGTTTTCCTGCAAATCTGAAGTCATCGTCGCTGCTGCGAAAACACATACCACTATCGTTCACCCCTCGCACTAACAGCTGGATTGTGAAGACGAAACCGTGCCTTGATTGTGTACTCCATCATCTCAAACCCAGGGAAGAAGAAGCATTGCCTTATCATTGGATAACTCGCAAGCACCAGAACCAAGAATGCAAGAACAAAAAGGAGAAAGTTTGATTGCAATTATCAGGGATTTGCAATTTCAAAATTGGGGATTTATCCCAAATTAGGGTTCCTAAATTTAAAATAGAATGCACCGATTTAGAATTAAACTAGCAGCACGAAAAACATACAATTGGTAAGAAAAAAAAAACTAAAAGGGAAACCGGTCTTCGTCATGATGACTCCAATCTCAAATTTGTAGAAACCGTACTTTCACTTGACGACATCGCTTTTTTTTTTATAAAAAAAAATGAAACCGGTTTGAGGGAGGACGACTTCAACTTTAATGTCATCCTCCCCTATGACGACTTAACCCTGTTTTGCAAAAAAAAAAATTCAAACGACCCAATTTTACAATTAAGTGGTCAAAAGCACCCAAAAATACAAAAATCCCCATATTTGACACTCACTCATTGAGAGCTTGACTCACCCAACAAGTTCGCATGAACCAAACACAAAAAATGTTGCAACACAAATCGAAACTATAGAAGAGAAGAACAAACTCAAAACAAAACAATTGGTGAAAAAACTTAATTCAAATTGTTTTATCTTGATCCCATAAATTGATACCCAGATTATAGTTTTCCATTATTCAATATCAAAAACACATCAAAAGAAGGAAGATGAATAGACAAAAATGAAATAAGAGAGAAAAGGAGAAAAAAACTAAAATTCTTGAAAATTTGGCCCATGATTCTTTTATCTTGTTTTGAGCCTATTTGATTTCTATTGTCTTTGAAAATTAACTTACATATAGGCTTTGAAAATTGAAATGTTGCCTATTTGATTTCTATTGTCTTGTACTTTGTGAATTGATTGTTAAAGTGGTATTTTGTAATTGTTGATTTGGTTGACCGAATGAAAATTGAATAAATAAGTGCATCTGTATTAAATTGGATAATTTGATCTCTTAGTTATGAAATTGAGTTTTAAATGGTGGAATGGTACCTTAGCCTTTAATGAGCCATTTTGATCAAATAGATTTTTCTAATAACTATAAAGAGAAGAAAACTCTAATTTGCACTTGCTATCTGTGATGTCAATTTTCGTGAAATTAAAATTTAAATTAGGAATAAATTGACTGTTGATTTAATTATCAAATACAAATTGGATTAAAAGATATTGAGATTTAATTCGTGTAATCGGTTTAGTTCAGTTAATTGAATCGATTAATTGTTCAAATTAGGATCGAATATGTATAAAACTATGATTTTCGGATTGTTTTATTCTTTGAAATTGTGGATTGACCTGTTTTATGTTTCTTGATTTTTCTTTTGATATCTAAATGTGCTTTTCAATTTTCTTTTAGTGTTTTAAAATCTAAATCCTCAATTTTAATTTAATCCTAAAAATTGAATAGATTTGAATATATGTCTTTTGAGAATTGATCTAGGCTATATGTATTGTAAAATATATAGAATTTGTTTTTTTTTTTTCATTTCATTTCACAATAAATATCTGTACATTAGTGAACAATAAGACTTATTTAGAACTTGGTCGAAAGCTAGATTTTGTAAGACAAAATATCAAAATATTGGGTCATATCATTCTTCATCTATATATGGCCAGGTATAAATGACTGTTATGATAATGTCTCATAACATATTTTTTGGTCTGTGTGTGCGAGATCAAATTAACTTTTAAATGATATTTGGTGTCTTGAAATATGTATCTCTATATACTTGTTGGTGTCCCTTATGGTTAAAGAGTTAAATTTACTACTAAGGTGGCTCAAGATTGGGATTTTAATACTTGTACTTGGAATATTTCTCCATCTCTTTCCGATATTTCTGGTTTGAAAAATTTGGAAAATATTGTTTTGACCGAAATCGTTGATGTCCCTAATTGGTTGGAAAAGAAATTTATTTCGTCCCTTATATTGTTGGGTAAGTAATCTTTGTTGACTTGTGAATATAATATATCATTTTAACACATAACAATATATTTATTTTCTTCTCATGTCATTAGCAGCTACTTGTAGTTTCCTAAGGGAGAACCTTGTTGTATGTATGGTTTTGCTCTTTGCACTGCCCTTCCCTAACCATCTTAGACAAGTGATAGATTGGTAAGAACCCCAATGTCAATCTTATGAATATTTTTGTTATATAAAAGTATCCTAACACATTCCCTTTATCATAGTTCAATTGTTCACTGGTGCAAAATTGGGCTTTTAACTCGCCTTATATGTCTCGGTTATCCAAGAACCGAAGCATATATTGACGTGATGACATTTTTGCAATTCCCGCGAAGTCCATAAAGTTTGATAGGATAACATGTACCAAATTTATAATTCAGATGTACAATAGTATTGATTAGGATATTGACCGGTTGTTACAAAAGACTTTTAAACGTATGTGAATTGTGGATGTCTTTGGGATTCATAAAATGTATTGTCTATTTTCTGTTCTAGTTTATTTGTTTGAAAATATGCAGGTTTAAAAATGTGGGAATCAAGAAAAATAGAAAATTTATTTTAAAAAAAATAAAGGATATTGCCCAGTTGGAGTTACAACCGAAATAGAAAGGAGTATATGGCCTCGGTTCAAACTACAACCGAGGCCAAAAAGCACACTATATGGCTTCAAGTCATACTACAACTGAAGCCAAAAGCTATTCGCATTTTAAAATAAAATTTTAAATTCTGGACTATATGGCTTCGGTTGCCATAAGAACCGAGGCAAAATGGTGTGTTTCTGCTTCGGTTCACACTCGAGGCTAAAAGTCATCTTTTTTACCTCGTCCTAATATGTCTCGGTTCTGAAAACGGAACAAAATGTCAAAAATAACTGCGGCCAAATCTCCTTCCTGCATTGGTGTTCTCAAAACGCTTTAAAAGGAATTTTATATATGAAATTAAATAAAGAATGTGAGATCAAATATTCATATATTCATAATAGATGTTTGTAGGGATGGCAAAACGGGCCAGCCCAACCCATTTTGGTCTGGTCCGTACGTGGCCTGTAAAAAACGATTGGGTCGGGCTGGCCCGTCAAATAGAAATGGACCAATATTAATCATAACTCGTCCTGAATAGGACGGCTAACGGGCCGGACTCGCCCGTCCAATTTTTTTTTATTTTTTTTTTAAAGTTTTTTAATTTGTTTTCAAATTTTTTTAATTTTTTAATTTCTTAAATTTGTTTATATATACATACAAATTATTATTAAAGTCATATTTAATCAAATAAAATACTTTTTAAACTTTTAATTGATTAGTTAATGTTTTTAATTAGATAAATTAAAATAATTATTAAATTTACATATTAAATTATTCAATTATAACTAATAATTCAAACTTAATTTGTAGGCGTTAATGATTTAAATTACAATACTATTATATATTTATACATTTAAAATATATAATATAAAAAATTAATCTTTTAATTTAATTTAATTTTTTTTTAAAAACGGTCAATAGGTTAGGACTGGTCAGTACTTTGGCTTGTCAAGTTGACAGGCTGGACGGGACGGGTCAAAACGGGCTGACGGGTTGAAATCTTCAACCCAACCCATACCTTTTAACACAGACTAACGGGTTGGTCCGATGTACCCGATGTATTTTGCCACCCGTATGTGTTTGAGGAGTAAATATTCATAGTTTTCTAACTTATACAATGAAAACGCATAAAATGTATTGGAATAGGATAATCAATAGTTCAAAGTTTATCAATTTTGGACCAATTTCATTTTCTTCCCTTCGTCTTCATCTACTTATTTCTTGTAACTCGTTAAATGGATTCGAATACAATAATCAAAAGCTTAAGGTCTTTATGGACCAGTTTCATTTTCTTCTTTCCAACGTCTAATATCTGTCATTTTCTAACCCATAAAATCAATTTAAATAGGACAATTAACAGGTCTTTGAACCATTTTCATATTTTGAAAGTTTCTGGCATGCTTAATTTTTCTAACCCATAAAATATTCTATAAGAACAATGGCTATTGTTTTATGCACTCCCATATTTTCTTGTTGCACCTCCATAAATTTTGAAATACAAATTAACCCTTAATTAAATAAATAAAAATTGTGTTTTTTATTTTTTAATTTAAGTTTCAGATTGTCCAATCCATGAATATTTCAAATTGCACAAATTCAAACAAAAAAAAATTATATTTTTATATTCTAGATTATATAATTCAAAATATTAAATTAATATATTAAATTATACATTTTAAAATATAAGTTTTATTATATATTTCATATTACACAATTTAAAATTTAAATTGTATTTTGAATTATACAATCTATTATCTAAATATTGCAATCCATTCAAAATTATACTTCAAAGTTACAAATATGATACGGCATGTTAGATATAATAAGTATCTAATACATCAATACATTTATTTTGAAAATAATTAGACAAGATACGTGATAATATTCAATAATTCTTAAAACATGATAAATATATTATTTTTATTGTGTAAATCTAAATTAAAATTATATCTATATATATATATATATTAAAATTATAAATTAATAATATTATAAAAGTACTATTATTTTAGAAATTAAATATCTTATTAATAAATATCAGTATAATATTATAGAGTGTTAGTTACGGACATGTGATCCAAATAGTTAAAAGTATAAAATTTTATATTATGAATGATATAAAATGTAAAGAGGTTGAATTCATAACCTCCAAACACATTTTACAACGTGGAATGTAAAATTTTTCATTTCATTACATTCCCTAATTACAGTGTTGTTCATTTAAACACTTGGTTTTTAAACTCTCATTTGTCAGCTTTTGTCTGATAGTGGCGCGCGATTTGAGTTCAAATTTGATAATTTTTATGAATAATTTTTAGTTTTTAAAATAATTTTTAATTTAGTCAATATAATTTTTTTTTGTCTTTACATTTGATAGATATTTAATACTTTTTGTAATGGTCACACATTCTAAAATTCCAATTCTACACAACTCTTGCTTTGAAACAATGTACACATCATGTGAACTAAGTGTACTTTTCATTCATCTCCATAGTTTTCTGCCTTCCAAATTAAGTTAGAAAAAAAATGAGAAAACAGCAACACTTATGTCCACATCGATCAATACATGATGAGCTATTTTTTGTTTTATATATTTGTTGCTACATATTGGTCTCTTGGCAAGCGTACCAAAAGTCAATTGTAGTATAATGATTTGAAGTAAGAGTGTTCCACGAGGAACGGATTCAGTTAAAATAATTAATTATCTAGATCAACATATATATACAGAAATTTTAATTTGATAGATCATTGACGTTTAAACTAATTTGCATAAACAAATACAGTAAAAGCAGAAAATTAGATAAAAATTCAGTAAAAGAAATTGGGATTGAATTTCATCTATCTCCCTTGTCTGTAATCTGGATGAATATAATATATAACATCTGAAAATACCAATATTGATGCACACTCAAAAATCATTTATACCAATCCCTCGCGTATAAAATTCATAAGATTAGTTCCCTGAATATTGATTCCTCACATATTCAACAAACTATCCAGCATTACGGTCAAGTGTTAAAAGCAATTGATATATTGAGATCTATTCCTAGCATCACAGTATATCAAGTATCATTGTTCAAATCAAATTTTCAAAAATACCTTCCGGTCAGATCTAAAAATCAAAATCAAAACATCTATTGATCAGATAAAAGTAAACATTAAGAGCAGAACAATAATACCAATATTGAGTAAAACAGAAATGCTATATATAAATATCACCAGATTACATCCAAGTTTGAGTAGATTACATTCAATCCCAAAGAAAGAGATTAGTTACTCATGGTAGCTATCAAATCCTAAGAACTAAAGAAGAAGAAGAAGAAATATGATCTGTGTTTGCTCGTGGTGACAGCTCTGCAGCAAGGATCAGTTCTTCTCCTAAAATCTCTAGCTAATCTGCAGTTCTGAACCTCCAAAACATATATACAGCCCGAACTCTCGCTTGGGCTACTGAATCTCGCTTGGGCGAGATAGAGTACTTCAGCATGAAGGAAGGGTCTCGCTTGGGCCACTCATTCTCGCTTAGGTGAGATAGAGTTCTTCAGGTTGAAGAAAGGTCTCGCTTGGGCGACCATGTTCTTTCTTAGGCAAGAATTGAAAACTGCATCTTGGCTTCTTCACGAAATCTCGCTTAAGTGAGATCAAGCTCGCTTGAGCGAGAAAGGCAGCAAGTGTCTCGCTTAGGCGAGAAGACTTTAACTTTTGGGCGAGCCTGTCCTAGCTTGAGCGAAACACCTTAGTTCTGAGCGACCTATAGCATATTTTCCTCTTTTTCTTCTCTATTTCTTGCTTTCTCCTTCACTCTTCTTGAGTTCTCTTTAATCTTTCCTGAAAGGCACATAAAATATGATCAAATGATTTCTTTAATTCAATACTTGGAAGCATAAGTGCCAGATTTAGGGAGAATCAATATGAAATGAACACCCATTAAAAGCATAAGTGCCAGATTTTGTTATGAATCTTTACTGAATTTTGGCACTTATCAACTCCCCCCAACCTAGCATCTTGCTTGTCCTCAAGCAAAGTAACAAGATCAACAACCATTCAAAACTAAAACTCTGAAATTGGTTATTGAGAAATCATTTTCATAGTTCCTTACCAGACAACTTTTGCATTCCAAACCACAAATTTAAAATCAGAAGCAAATGGTGAATCCAATTATCAAACAACAGTAGGATAAGAGTGCAGCCAATTTTTCAGGAAAACTAATTGTAAGAACAAGTGATTCTAACCAAGGAAATTCTCTCTTAAATCTCACAGGCATGTGTCTCTCTCATTTTCCACTGAATTTCAACAAATCAAAATTGCTAGTCATTTTCAATCCAACCACAAACACACAATCAGCATGGATCTTAAGGTCTTTTCAAGGTTGTAATGAGGCTAGGCTTTCAAGAATAATGGTTTTTCAAGATCACAAAAAGCACAACTTAGAAAAGAGAGCATAACTACAATTCAAACCCAATTCTACTCTCCATTCCTCACAATTCAGACCTCAATACACCAAGTTTCTTTTTCATTCATAATTCACTCTTATCTCTTTTTGTTCTTTTCTTTTCTTTCCCTTTTTTTTTTGAGTAAATATATACATTCCTACACAATACTAGAGAGTGAATTATGATACTCAGCCCTTTTCTTCCTTAAGTGCAATTCTACCAACCAATTACCCTTACAGTTGAAAAATACACCTATGCTCTCTATCCCTAAGTGTGCAAAGGGAAAGGATAATAATTCAAGTTAAGGTTAAGGTGCATAATTCAAACAATTAGGCTCAAATGGGCTATCAACAAAGGATGATTATTTACAGGTTGGCTATTTGGCACTGAGTTATAAATTCAACAAAATTGCCTTAATCATTTCCATGCTTCAAATGTGATGTTATCAAATGAAAACTCAAGCAATATCAATTTGTCAACAAA
>Ga0214544_1011038_pt1 | contig 12825 bp, 8 predicted proteins | sample CNSS3metaG_FD_160074 | JGI IMG/M metagenome (GOLD analysis project Ga0214544, IMG submission 160074) | Root nodule microbial communities from cowpea collected in UCLA plant growth center, Los Angeles, California, USA - CNSS3 | ecosystem: Host-associated > Plants > Roots > Nodule | place: USA...
TTATAAAAATTAATATTGAAGTAGTTAGAACATGGGTACGGGTATGGGTACGAGATTATACCCGTTACCCGGTGGGGATGGGGATGGGAAAAAAGTTTGATACCCGTTGGGTTTGGGTATGGGGATGAGGATGAATTTTTTATGCGGGGATGGGTATGGGATAGTGAAACCCGTCCCCGCCCCGCCCCGTTGCCATCCCTAATTATAACGACTAATTTAGATACCAATTTACAAAATTAAAAATTATTGGTTAGTAAAATAACCATTATTATGAATAAAAAAATATAATTGATGATTACATTGGCTATTAATTAATTAGAGACTAATTTAGAAACTAATTCATTTGTATCCAAAACTTTGGTAGCTAATTTTAAAGACTGATTTAGTCACCAATTATAAATTTTTATTCATAATAGTGACTATTTTAGTAGCCAATAATTTTTAATTTTGTAAATTGATATATAAATTGATCACTATAGTTATTAATAATTCTTTGGTCACTCAAATTGGTTATTATTTAAGAGTTTTATGGTATTAGGTTTTAATAAAATTGAATTTTAATGAGATAAAGAATAAAAAGTGTACAAGTAGCTACTATACATTCATTGCTTATTTTATTGAAAATCTTTTTTTTTTTAGATTTTTTTTATGTTTTCTTTATATTAAAGATGAAATGAATATTGTTGTGATGTTAGATTATATATAAGTACACTACAATATTTATTGATTTGTTAGGAAAATTAGAGAGGATAAATATTTTTCACTAATTTGTTGCTATTTAGCGAGGGATTAGCGAAAGAAAACATTCATCACTAATTTTTTGCTATTTAGTGAGTGAAAAATTTTTCTCACTAATTTGTTGCTAATTAGTGAGAGGTTTGTGAGGAAAAATATTTATCATTAATTTGTCGTTATTGAGCGAGGGATAAACTTTTCTCACTAATTTGTCACTATTTAGAGAGGGATAAATTTTCTCGCTAATTTGTCACTTATTAGCGAGATATTAGCGAGAAATTAACGAGTATTTAGCGAGAAAACATATTTATCACTAATTTGTCGCTATTTAGCGAGGGATATATTTTTCTCACTAATTTGTCGTTATTTAGCGAACGATAAACTTTTCTCACTAATTTTTCACTATTTAGTGAGGAATTGCAAAGGTAGATCAACAATGTCGCGAGTTTTAGTTTGGTCCAGTCGAAGGCCCAAAAGCAAATAAATTGTGTGGAAACAAAAAAAATTACCACAAAATGAGGATTTACCGTTGATTTTACCAAAGAATACGAAAATACCCTACCCAATTCCCTTTAAGGAAATACAACATGTTGCAAGGGAGGACAAGAAACCTGCACAAATGGGAATAGAGAAACCTCTAAAGCCTCTGAAGAATGGATTGCTTGTTCCAAATCTAGTTCCTATTGCCTATGAATTGTTTGAAGCTGGGAAGCTTTTGATCAAGGGTCTTGCCTAGCTCTTGCATCACATTCCTGCACATGGCTTTAGGTAGATTATATTATATTTTTTTGGTGAATGTCTTAGTTTCTTTGCATTTGTTTTATTGATACAAGAGTTATATTCTTACCAATTGAATTCATGCAACGAATGCTCAAAATTTCATGTAGCTCAAATTGGTCAAAACTTTCAGGTTGCTATGTTCCTCATGGTAGGGAGCGTCAGAGTTCTCATGCCTGGGTAAAGGGTTCTGTTAATGATATATTTGTCCCAATTGAGTCCTATCATCTTTTTGTTCCCTTTGGTAAGCGTATTAAACATGATACACAATTTGAATATAACCGGATTCCAGCCATTGTTAAGTTATGCATGCAAGCTGGTGTTGATATCCCAAAATATCCTTCACATCAAAGGACTAATCCCATACGAATGTTAGGAAAGAGTAAATGACAAAAGTGGAAATTTAGAGGAACCTAAACCATAGTGCTTTACGAACCCTTCTTCACTCAATCACTTTCATACTTACAGAGTCTCAAATGTCTCAAATGTCTACACAAATGTCTCAAATGAAGCAACATATGTAAACATAATTACATTTACAAACAAAATCTCAAAAGCAACTACAAATATAGTTACAAGCACAAATAGAGACACATGCATAATAGGTGCAAGCTCAACAGAAAGCACAAACAAATATGCATGCATAATTTCAAGCACAATTCCAAGCACAAATGCAAGCGCAAGTGGAAATGCAAACACAGATGAAGTTTTTTAAGACACAAATTTTTTATACATTAAAGATATCATCGGTACCATTAGTCAAGAAACATGAGGAGAACAAAATATGAAGATTATATTATTTTATTTTAATTTTAATCATGTAAGTTGACAATTGTTCTATTTGTGATGCTTAAAAGCTTTCATTATGTTCTTAACTTTGATTATTTTGAATGTGGTAAAATTTGACATGTTTCATATAAATTGGTTGGCAAGATTTATTATATTTTTACGTAATATTGATAATTAAATGCATTTTATAAGGTATAAAAATAGTAAGAGCAAGCAATATTTTGGCTTAATACAATTTCCTACGATTTTGCTAGGGATTAGCGATAGATTTACTATAACCACTTTGCTAGAGATTAACAAGGGATTTGCTACAACCACTTTGCTAGGAATTTGCTACAAATATTTTACTAGGGATTAACGAGAGATTTGCTACAACCACTTTGCTAGGGATTAGCTAGGGATTTGCTATAACTAGTTTGCTAGGAATTAGTTAGGAATTTGCTTCAAACATTTTGCTAGGAATTAGCTAGGAATTTGTACAAATATTTTGTTAAGGATTAGATACGAATTTGCTACAACTAGTTTGCTAGAGATTAACTACAACCAATTTGTTAGGGATTAGCAACATAGTAGTTTCCTCGCTAATTATTTATCTATGATTTAGCTATGATTCGGTTTCCTCGCTAAATCGTTTTGCGAGAGATTAGATAGGAATTGTTCCCCGCAAATATGGAATTTTGTTGTAGTATTTATAAATAAAGGATTTTATTTTTTGGGTGAATGCTAACTAAAATTAATATGAAAAGTAAATAAGTTTGTATCAAATTAACAAACACTAACTAAAATAAATAAGTTAATGTTAGTTAGTGACAGATATTGACAAAATTTATATATTTAATTATATAACCGATACAATAAAAATGAGCACAAAATTGAGTATAGCTAAACTATAAATATAAAAAAAATTAGACATGTCTAAAGAATTTTCTTCATTCTTTCAAATCCTTGAATTCATCAATAATTGAACTAGATATAAATGTTTCAATTACTTTAATTTTTCAATGTAAAGAAGTTCATCTTCCATTTTATTTTGAAATCTCATTTTAATAATCTTCATCGTAGAGAATAAACTTTTTATTGTAGCTGTAAAAATAAAAAAGAGTTAAAATAAGACGAATTAAACTATCAAATATAACATGTGAGAAATGAGAGAAGAAATAATGAGTGAATTTGTATTTAACTTCTTTATTTCTCAAAAGTCAAAAGAAAACATGAGAAAGTTAGAGATGAACACAATAAATAGGGAGATAAAATAAAAAAATATCTTAATAGTTTTTTTTATTTCTTGTTATATTTAATTTTATGTTTCCAAACTTTAATTCCAAAAATAAGAACCGCTATGAACGTTCAATTCATTAAAAGAGAGAAAAAATTGAAACTTGAACGTGACATCAGGTTCAAGAAAAATGACATGTTAAACCTTCATTGTGAATAAATTATTGTTAAGATGCATGAGCACAAGATAGAAGACGGATAAAAAAAAAAACTGAAAACAGAAGATGCAAAATTGCAATTTATCGTGCTTTAAAATTAAAATGAAAATTTTTATTTAAAGTTATTTAAACTTTATTTCATAATACTAGCGTAACTAACATTTTTATTTAAAAAAAATGCAATTTGTAGTACTTTTCATAATACTTTTAATTTAAGTACTTTTTTTAAAAAGTATCTTATTCTATTATATCCTATTTAAACTAATTTCATCATTTTATACATTTTTAAATTTTCTTTCGAATTCCGGTTTAAGAGTGATATTTCATAAGATTCATTTTTATCAAAATGTATGAAGAGTGTACATAATTAGAATAAATTTTAAATTTGAGAAAATACAATAGTTTTACTTAGGGATGTCAAAAAATTTCGTACCATACAGGGTATCTGCAGATAAAATTATAAAACCCGCAACAGGTAGGAAATGAATATCGTAAATGGATACCCGCGGATAACGAGTACGAGTATTTTTATTACCTGCATGTTAACGAGACATGTATGGGTATCATAGTATGTGTACCCATGGATACTCGTACCTACTATACTCTAATTTAAATTAAAAAAAAACATAATTAAAATATTAACATATTGAGTTTGAAAGAGTTATTTCTTTATCAATTAGTTTAAAAAAAATTAATTTCTTTGTAAACTATCATTCAACACTATTTAAATGGGTTATTTGGACTTTGTTTAAAATTTATGAATGTTATTTATTGTATTTTATTTGAATTTACGATTAAACTATGTTGTTAAATATTTATTTTAAATACCCGCAGGTACTCGTGGATATCGGTGAATATTAAAAAATTATGTGGATACCCGTATAACGGATACCTGACAGATATGGGTACGGATACAAGGCGGATATAGGCATGGCAAAAATACCCGTGTCCGCGGATAAAATCCGTGACAGATAGTTAATACCCGCGGGTAGCGAGTATTTATTACCCGTGGGTAGCGGGTATTATAAACGGGTCGGGTACGGGTATCATACTATCCGTACCCGCGGGTACCCGTTACCTGCAAAAAAATGAAAATGAAAATTTAATTTATATTTTATTAAGTTAAATTTAATTAAAATTAAAATTAGCAGTATATTTTATTATGTCAAATTTAATTATAATTAAAATTTAATTTAATTTTATATTTTATTTTTATAATTCTATATTAAAAGATTTATAAAATATAAATTTTTTAAATATTTGCGGGTATCGGGTATCCACGGGTACCCGCGAGTTTTAAAAATATCCGCCGATATTTTTTAAGCGGATACCCGACGGGTAAACGGACGGGTAACGGGCGAATTTTTTTGTGACGGGTCGGGTTGCGGGTAGGCACTATCCTGCCCGACCCGACCCGACCCGTTGCCATCTCTAAGCGGATAGGGTAAGGGAAGCTACTACCCCTACCCTATCCGTAGGTTGACATCCTAGTTGTACTTAAGAGCTAAAATAACAATTTATTAAATATTAAATGATGAAGTTGAAATATATTGTTATTTTTGCGGTAAATCAGTTTAAAAATAAATGAAATGGATAAAAGAGTAAAATAACATTTTAGAGAAACAATGAAAAAAATAGTATAAAAAATTTCTATTTTAAATATAAGATATTCTTTAATAATTTATAAATGACCCATTAGAAGCAAGAAAATGATAAAATAAAAAAATTAGAATAGACAAATTAGGTTAAAAATAAAAATAAATGGATAGAAAAGTAAAATAAATTCTACTAGCAAAATAAATAAAAATAAATAAAATAAAAAATAAAACAATAAATGTATAAAATATTAAAATAATTGTCATGCACATAAGGTAGTAAAATAAATATAAATAAAAAAGAAATTAAAAATATCAAATGATTAAAAAACTAACTTTTAGAACATTTATCAAACAAAATAAAATGGATAATAAAATAAAGGGTTAAATATGTTTTTGGTCCTTTAACTTTCAGTGAATTTTGAAATTAGTCCATTTCAAAACTTTTGACCAATTTAGTCCTTCATCTTTCGAAATATGTAGATTTAGTCATTTTAATCAAATTTTGTTAGATTTATTTGATGTTTCATTAATCAAAATAAAGGGTTAAACATTATCAGGATTGTATTTAAGTTGTTTATATTGTTTGACATATTTTTTCTTTAATGTTAAGTCAAATACTATTATGAAACGTGTTTGAAATGTCAAATAAACTTAACAAAATTTGATTAAAAGGACTAAATCCACGTATTTCGAAAGATGAATGACTAAATTGGTCCAAAGTTTCGAAATGGATTAATTCCAAAATTGACTAAAAGTTAAGGGACCAAAAACATATTTAACCTTAAAATAAATTTCTTAATATCTTCTTATATTATAATATATTATAATAGATAATAGATAATAAATATATAAAATAAATAATTTTTATAATTTTACTATAAGTAGTTAATTAAATTTTAAAACATAATTACTGTAAACAATTTAAAAGAAATAATATAAAAAATAATAATTTTTATAATTTTATTACAGGGAGTTAATTAAGTTCTAAAAAATAATTATACAATTTAATTGTAAAATAATAAGTTAATTAATTAAAATTTTTAAAAAATAATTATAAAATTTAAAAATAAAATAATAAATAATTTATATTAATAACGGTAAAATGGGTAAAAATATTTAAGATGATTAAAAAATTTATCTTCTTTATTATCTGAGGAATTTATTTAGTCGTTTGGTATCCATTTTCGTTCAGATGTATCAGTTTGGTACCCGCTTTTCAAATTTATCAATGAGTTTCAACTTTTAAAAAGTGTCTCAATTAGGTACTTTTTAGAGAAAAAAAAATTATTAATGCCGTTAACTTTATTCATGACTTGTATCACTAAATCTTAATATAAATATCAATACTTAATTTTGTAAGTCATTTTAAATATCAATACTGTTAATGATGTTAATAATTTTTGTCTGAAAGAGATTTAATTGAGATATCTTTTCAAAAGTTGTGACTCAATTTACACATTTTTAAAAGTGAATACCAAACTGACACATCTGAACGAAATTGGTATCATTCGACTAATTAAACCTTAATTGAGGTTCTAGTGGAAACACCCATGAGCTATGATTATACAAAAATAAAAAATTAATTATACTAATTATTATTAAAATAAAAATGTTATTAACTTTATAAAAAAGCATGTTCGTAAAATATAATTGTAAAAAAATACAAAATTTAAAAGATAATATAATTAATAAAATAAGTTAATAATTTATACTAATGTAAAATGGATACTAAAATGTGCATGTCTAAAAATTGTTATCGAAAATTTACCAAAAGTAATCCTCTTATGAATATATATATATATATATATATATATATATATATATATATATATATATATATATATATATATATTAGAAAACTGTTACCGAAAATTTATCAAGAGTAGTTCTCCTGTATGGACATAAGGATAGATAAATATTAGATTAAATATGTTTTTGGTTTCTTAACTTTTAATAAAAGTTGAAATTAGTCCCTTTTTAAAAATTTTGGATCAATTTAGTTCCCGATCTTTAAAAATACATAGATTTAAGTTGTGTTTTTTTAAAGGGATGATCTCAAGGAGAGGGAGAGGGAGAGGAACGGATTAGGTAGATTTAAAGGTGAAGTTGATGTTTCTTGGATAATGATTCATTGACTACTACAATTTGACTACTATATTATTCTTTGACGTGGAAATTCAATTTTGAATTTTTTTATTTGCAAAAGTGGGGGTGGCACGTGAGGAAGTGAGAAAGTTAGTGAAAGAGAAAACTAGAGAGTGGGAAGAGTGAGAGAAGAGAAACGACAATTTTCGTAGTGAGAAAAAGTGTGAAGAGTGAGAAAAATGAAGAGTGGTTTTCGTAAAACACTACAAAGCATCGAGAGTTAGGGTTGTGGACGACATAGAAAGGGGGAAGGAGAAGTGGTGAAGATGAGGAAACAAGTTTTTCGCTCATACCACCAAAGGAAGAAGAGTTGAAGGTGTTGTTGACGAAGGCGTCATTTCTTTCGCGTAGAGCAGGAAAAAAGGGTTAGACAAAATACGTGAAATATATTGTTTGAAGCTGGGAAGATCTCAAAGGATATATAATATGCTTTGGATAATATTTCACTTATGTAACTCATAAATATTTATTGTGTTTTATTTGTAAGGTGTTTAAATTTCACTTAAGGATTTAAACTTGTGATTTGTACTTTGAACTGTTTAACAGTATGTGGTTGGAGCAATGTAGTAGATGTATGGCATTGTTATTATTTTGTGCTCTTTTCTTTCCACTTAACCCATTGTCAATGAAAAAACAATAGTATATATGATAACTTTAGATGGAATGACAGGTGACCATTGACCTATTAACTAGTGACCTGCCTTAAATATTTTGTACAACAATATAACCACTGTTCTATTTTAAGGAAGTCCACAAGTAAAACACTTATAGTGTATTAGAAGATCTTAATAATATGTATGAAAGGAATATTTAATCCTAATAAAAATTGTTCTGAAATAATTGGTCCACAACTCCCACCTCATAGAAATGATAAGTGTGGGTTCAATAATTAGTGACCCCTTATGTATTACATGGAGATCTATCCTTTACTTTTTTCACAACAATATAAATTGTATTCTGTGGTTGAAGACTCACCATGTAAACTAGTAAAAGTGAATTACATCACCTTAATAATATCTATGGAAATATCTATGGAAAGTACTAATAAATATTGGTGTAATATACCTGTGAAAATGTATACTGCAGATTTAACAAGAGAAAGAATTAGATATGAGGAAAGCCACTATCCACTCACTGCTGCTGTCTAGCATTGAAGTTTAGTTTTACATTATCTGATTTAACTGTCTCAATTTCCTTTATTTCTTTTTCTTCTATAAATATACGGTTATTTTTGCTTACCTTTAATAATGTATTTAATCTTTCTTATATTTATATTTACAATCAAATCTTCTTAATCCAGTTAAATAACATTAAATAGTTTTAGAATTATTTTAGTAAATGGAAAATAAATAATTCTTTACAATTATAAAATATATTTTTTTTTAAAAGAAACAAATAATTTTATGACAAAAATATTTAAAATAGTCTTTTACTTTTAAACAGTTTTTAGGATTTTTTTTAATAGTAATTATGTTCAAAATTCTAATATTAAAATATGCATTATGTTCCTTTATAATCATAAATCATTTTTTATATAAATATTTTTTATAAAAAACAACTAATCTTATGATAATATTGAAAATAACTTCTTATTTTAAAAAATTAAGAAAATTCTATTTTTTTAATGAAATATTATGTTTTAAATTTATAATTATAATATTAAATAATTAATTTAAGCACACTTTTTAAAGATTTAAAATAAAAATAAATTATGTTGTTTTTTAAAATATTAAATTTAAAATGTTTGTGGTTTTTTTTTTATGAAAACTTCCCTAATTAAAAAAAAATCATAATATCGTATGAAAACTATAACAACCCAAAAAATAGAATATTTTTAAAATATTGGATTCCTACAATTTAAGTATATATTATGCAAACCTGGTCACATGGACAGAAGAAATATACACAAATATATCAATATAGTGTAATTAAAGTCTTCTCATCAAATTCCTTCAAAATACAAAACAAGACTAACAAAATACATGCAACATATGATCTATCTATCTATGTACATCACTTTCAAAAGCACTCTAAGTCACAACATTCAATCTATTAGTTAGTACCATCAACACATGTAACATTGTTTGCTCACCTCATAGAAACTATCATTAAGGCACAAACAACCATTAAATAAATGAGGGTAAGCTAATGATAGACTCAAGATTACAAATTACATGCACATGTAACAATTAAACAAAAATAAACATGTAAATAGTTAAAATTAGCTTTTCTCACTTGAGATAGAGAAACTTATTTTCTTATATTGTCCTCTAAAGCTCTAAAACACATAAGATCACCTTAACGACCGATCAAAACCCTGATTAGAGTTCTAAACATAACATCATGATCAAAGAACAATAAAGATTCACCAAAAACAACCTTGAGTCACATGCGTCACCCTAAGGCACACATGCAACCCAAGAGTTAAAATGCCTAAAATTTGGCAAAATAAAAACTTAGTTTGACTCTTTAATGGGATGGTTATATAAAACTCTTCCCTAGGAACACTCTTATTGTCTTTGATATTCAATCATATGAATGTTGAAATTAGAATCGAAAAAAACATATAAATGAAGTGTTTTTAGAAAGAATGTGATTTTTATAAAAAATGTACTCTCCTAGTCGTCCAATATTCAACCCGATTCATGAAAGTCTATAAACTTAATTAATATTTTATTAAGATATTTTTTATATTAAATATTTTGATAAGTCGATTAAGATATTTGTAAATGTTTTATGTATAAATAAGAGATTATCCTCCGAAATCAAAGAGAAAATATTCTTTCTGATCTTCAGTATACTTTTTATTTTACGTTAAATCAGAAAAGTTCTTAAAATTTTAAAATTTTGTTTTCGATAAAAAATATCAATTTTTTTGTCGAAATATTTGACGCCCACCGTAAACACTCGGTAAAACATATTACCAAGCCCTATCAGAAAAAAAAGAAAAGTGACCACACGATTGTGAGAAACCCTCCGGAGGCAGAAAATCACGCTTGAGAGAACGTTCCACCCGAACCCATCACCAGGAAATGCCGCAACGCCATCGACCATGAAAGCGGATTTGCTACCACTGATAGTGTTTTGTCCGCAAAAAAACGTGCCAGTGAACCCCAAATCGCGACTCCAAAACGCAAACCGATCAGAAGCATGTGGACCATAAACTTTCCCCAACACCATCCAATCCGTGATGGTCATCCTTATTCAACTGCTTCTGTGACCTATTACCGTCAACACGAATCCCCTTACATAGCAACCTTTACAAAGTCTGCCCGGAGCTCGATTTTGGGCGCCGAAGCCCTCATTCACCATGACCATGATCAAAGGCAAAAGGGCTTTGAAGCAGCAAATTTTGTGTTCGGATGGATGGAAAGTTGAATCAGGAATTCGTGCAATCCACCAAATCCCTTAAACACTGTAGGATTCGTGACCACGACTGCAGAAATTAAGGGAACCTATAATGAATATAACTACAAAAATCTCCGTTTGTGGCAGCTCAGCGACTACAACAAAATAATCTTCATCGATTTTGAGATCATCCTCCTCCGGAACAGTGAATACCTTCAAACAACACTTTCGGTGTATCGTGTATTGATGCGTCTTCGCGATGTCGTGGTTTCGCACAACGGAAGGGGCTAGAGGTTTCTGATAGAGGTGTTGGTAGAGTCGAAAGTGTCATAGGACGTGTTGAGTGAGAAACGAAAATTCTGGAAACTGCGACCACGATCTGAATAGTACCAAGAATTAAGGAAGGTTCATTTTCTTATGCTTTAATATTAAAATATATACACTTATTTTTCGGTAGCTATAATTAAATTTCAAACTAAACTTTTGCAAAAAAAAACCGTACACAGACTCCAGTGTATCTTGGCTTGTTTGATAAAAGTAAGTTACTTTTAAGTAAAATAATATTTGGAAAAATTAATTTTATTAAATAATACATAAAAATATGTCATTTTAAAAATACTTATAAAACTTTTTTATATGTAAGAATGATTTTTTTAAAATGTTATACAATTCGGAAATAACTTTTTATATGGCATTTTAGAAAATTTGATTTCACAAAACAATACCAAAAACAATATTTTAAAAAAATAATGAATATTTTACGTAAGAAAATCATTTATAAAACTTTTTTATGCATGGCAATTATTTATATTGATTTATAAATTTATTTCAATAAATATTATCATTGATATATATAATTTGAGTTATATTATGTGTATAACTAACCTTGATCTATGTTCAAAGTTCATTACTCATATCAATTCGACAAATCTCGAGCTCGGCTCAGGGGTTGTGAAGAGTCGTTAAAGCGACAAACCTCGAGCTCGGCTCAGGGCGGTTAAGAGTCGTTAAAATGACAAATCTCGAGCTCGGCTTGGGGACGGTGAAGAGCCGTTAAAGCAACAAACCTTGAGCTCGGCTCGGGGACGATGAATAGCCGTTAAAACGACAAACCTTGAGCTCGGCTCGGGGGCGGTGAAAAGCCTTAAAATGACAAACCTCGAGCTTGGCTCGGGGGCGGTGAAGAGTCGTCTAAAGCAATGATTAAAATTCATCTCGAGGACGGTGAAGAGTCGTTTAAAGCGACGATTAAAGCTCGTTTTGGGGCAATGAAGAACAGTCTTTATCGACGATTAAAGCTCGATTTGGGGCATTGAAGAGCAGTCTTGATCGACGATTAAAGCTTGACATAGGGCGATGAGGAGCAGTCTTGATCGACCCGATTCATGAAAGTCTATGCACCTAGTTGATATTTTATTAAGATATTTTTTATATGAGATATTTTGGTTAGTCAGTTAGGATATTTATAACTGTTTTGTCTATAAATAAGAGATTAACCCCAAGGTCAAGGGAAACTATTCTTTCCGACCCTCAGTGTACTTTTTATATTACTTTAAGTCATAAAACTTCTTAAAATTTTGTCTTTGGTAAAAAATATCAATTTTTTCTGGAACAAAAAGGAATTTTCCTTATTAAAAACTTTTGTAACTTAACCTTTTATTATTAAAATATTATAATGTTATCTTTTTATAAAAACCGTGACTGTTATAAAGTAACACTAGTGCAAAATTGCATTTTTACCTCGCCTTATAGGTCTCGGTTGGTAAGGAACCGAAGCATATAACGACGCGGTGGCATTTTTGCAATTTCAAGCAACTTTTATGCCTCGGTTCAAGAAAAGCCCGAAGCCAAAAGGTGTTATAGGCTTCGGTTTAAAAAAAACCGGTGCCAAAAGGTCCTTATATGCTTCGGTTGAATAGACCCGAAGCCAAAAAGGTGACTAGAAATTTCAAAAATGCCACTAGCGGTTACGTCTTTGGCCTCGGGTGGCACTGAACCGG
>Ga0214544_1011039_pt1 | contig 12824 bp, 9 predicted proteins | sample CNSS3metaG_FD_160074 | JGI IMG/M metagenome (GOLD analysis project Ga0214544, IMG submission 160074) | Root nodule microbial communities from cowpea collected in UCLA plant growth center, Los Angeles, California, USA - CNSS3 | ecosystem: Host-associated > Plants > Roots > Nodule | place: USA...
TTATACAAGATGTGTTGATTTAAGAATACTATATAGAGAAAAAGGGTAAGAGACAGAGAGAGAGAGAGAGGAAGAGACTTAAAAATTCTTGCTTCGTCGCTTTTCACGAATGTTCAAAAGCGTATATAATATATATTCGTACATATATATTGAGTCTGTTTTACTTCTTTTTATGTAATAATGAAACTTAGGCATGTGGATGTTATGCAGAAAAAGTAATTAATTAAAAATATAACTTAGACACATTATTTTTCCCAGGATGTGCCGTCATATATAAACCTTAGTTTTATAATATCTTCAAGAACACGTGTGGGGGTAGAGAGGAAGAGATTATGTGAAGTGGAAGCAAATATCTTGGCTTGGTTATAAAACAAACTTTCTTGTATCTACATTTTTTTTTTAATTTATTCATTTATATTTTGGTGCGTATGTGTGTGTGGCATCCTTCTGAGTGAAGAAAAAAAAATAGAAAAGAAAAAAGACAAGGCCATGGAGTCAAAGACAAGAAGACACCATCTTTCTCAATCTCTCATGTCCCTCTCCAAACCGTTTTCTACTAGACTCATCAACCAATTCTCTCTCTCTCTCTATGACTCTTCCCTATTTTGTAAGCAAACCCCACAACCATCACCATCATTATCATCATCATTCCCACCCTATGAAGCTTCTTTGTTATCTTTCTCTCTCTATAAATCCTTCTCTTATCTTACATCACACCCCTTGGAGAGCAAATTGGTCATCACTGGAACACTGCTTCTGGGGTCGGGATCATACACTAGTGCACAATGAGGAAGCCCGAGGTGTCTGCAAAAAACAACACCAACGTTAATAACAAGCTTCGAAAGGGGTTGTGGTCGCCTGAAGAAGATGACAAGCTCATGAACTACATGCTAAACAGTGGACAAGGTTGTTGGAGCGATGTCGCCAGAAATGCCGGCCTTCAGAGGTGTGGCAAAAGTTGTCGCCTTCGATGGATCAATTACTTGAGGCCTGATCTCAAACGAGGTGCATTCTCTCCACAAGAAGAGGAACTCATTGTCCACTTGCATTCCCTTCTCGGAAACAGGTTCACCTACTCCTCCTTCTTTTCAACTGATCTATGTATATATATCATTAGCATTATACGAAGTACTGTTATTAACTAAAATATGCCATAATGCATTTTAAACTTGATTCTATATGATCTTCAAGAACTTCTGTAGTACTGTTATATATACATGTATTATGTATTTCTGAATCCCATATGTACGCATACATATATATATATATATATATATATATATATATATATATATATATATATATATATATATATATATATATATACATACATCTCAAGTATTTATCGAGCAAATCAAAGTTGTGTCTGACATGTTACACCCACTAGCTCCTTCTAACCTTAGCTATATTAGTTGTCTTTATTGGAAAGGTGGAAAGCAAGATAGAGACATGATTAATGTTTCAAAATTATTTACTTGGTGCAGCCATTGAATGGGGTCAATTTAAATGAAAATGTATGAAGAATTATCCAATGCCATGTGCCAAACTTTCCTAGCTGTATCTAAAAGTATGCAAGAAAGTTCACACATATGCATATATACCATTCCCAACTTGTAAATACATAGTAATTCTGAGATACCTAGCATAGAAAATAACATAAAAAAGTATATTTGGACTTCGAGTTGAAGGCACTCCATAACATGAATCAACTTAACAGAAAACTACATATACATTGCACTATGACACCCACCAGACACAATTAGTTTGTGCTGTGTATTAACCTGACAGATATTTGTTCCACTTTTAAAGATGGTCTCAAATTGCGGCGCGCTTGCCTGGGAGAACTGACAATGAAATTAAGAATTTTTGGAATTCAACAATAAAGAAAAGACTGAAGAACATGTCATCCAACAACACCTCACCAAATGGAAGCGAGTCCTCGTATGACCCTAACAAAGACCTTAACATGGCAGGGTTTACTACTTCTAATACCCATCAAGATCAACATGCTGATTTTATGCCTATGTTCAATTCATCATCATCATCTCCATCACCATCCACGCATGCCACAGTTCTCAATTCCATAATTGACAGGTTGCCTATGCTAGATCATGGACTAAACGTCCCAGTTTCTGGTGGATTCTTCAATGCTGCAGGGCCATGCTTCTCAACAACGCAAAGTGGAGTTGATCACAAAGGTTTTTACTTGGAAAATGGAGGAATATTTGGGAGTGTAAATATTGGGACAGAAGGGGACATGTATGTTCCTCCTCTAGAGAGTGTTAGCACTACTTCTGACCATAACCTGAAAGTGGAGAGCACCTGCAACACAGACACTAACCATAGTAATTACTTTGATGACATAAACAGTGTCATCCTTAACAACTGCTGCAACAACAAGAGGACTGAAAATAGGGCTGGGGTGGAGAATTTATTTCAAGAAGAGTTAACCATGGGAGAGTGGGATTTGGAGGAGTTGATGAAAGATGTTTCATCCTTTCCCTTTCTTGATTTTTCAAATATCCAATGAGTGTTCTCTCTTTCCCCTTTTCAAAAGTCTTCTGAGGATCCCATTGGCTGCTATTGGAATCAGCACCTCCATATATATATATATATATATATATAGATATATAAACATAAACATATATGTCCATTCATATTAGATAAGCTTGGTGATCTCCTAAAAACCTTGTAATTTGTACTTTTGGCATTATACCGGGGGAGCAAATTCACTGATTAACAAGGTACTTAGGTCGGAAAATAAAAGCAAAAATCATGTATATCTGCAGGATTAGTGATCATGTGTAATTAAATTACCATCATCTTGATGGCATTGATGAGGTCACTTTTATCCGGGGAAGCCATTGTAGTTATTTACAATAATAATCTGTTATACTTGTGAATCAGATGTGAATAGATTGTAAAAGATTATTTTTCTGTTCTACTGTATTGAGTGGATAATAATACTTATATATATTGTTTACTGATAGCTGCATGTTGATTCTAACAATATAACACTGATACATGTATATATATACACACACAATGATCATAACTATGTAATTTCATTAAGATCACAATGAGAATGAGGAATGATTCTGGTCTTAGAATTTTGCAGAGAAGCACAAGAGATTTTTGTTGATGAATGAATGATGGTTAATGGGTACTTAGTCAGAGTGGTTTTGATGATATGATAATAGGAAAGTAGGTTTTGATCTAATAAGGTGTTGAATTCAAACAGTAATTATAGGATTTCAACTTTTGAAGATGGGAAATAATCAGTGGAAGGAGAATTTTGGTATTGTGTGTGGTGAAGTGAGTTTAAAGCAACTTAATTGAAATGACAAGTTGGTTTAGCGATGAAGAGTGGCTTACGATATCATTTCCAATTGGAATATGAACGCTCCCATGCCATAATTATCACGTGTGTTTCACAATTATTTTAACCTACAAACACAATCAAAATCAATCATAATAACGAACAAAGGCTGCTACGGTAAACAAACCTAAGTAGTTTTTAACCTAGAAATTTACGAAATCAAACCTTAGGTATGCTAAGAAAATGCTCTTATCGTGAGTGTAATATTCAATTTTCTTTTTGTACATAAAAAAAGGGTATTTTATGCACTTTACACCATAGAATGAATCAAATCCATTTGATTAGAAAATAAGTTTTAACATTATAGAGCGTAAATAATATTCCTTTTACTAAAAAACCGAATGAATTCACTAACATTGATATTTAAACGAACAAGAAAAATAAATAAATATACAAACCTAAGTGTGATGATAGTTAAAGAGGATTGAGTAGCTAGGAAAACTTCTGCACAGACTATATTTAAGGATAAACGAAATAAAGAGAATTATATATAAGATATTAGGAGTAAAATCTTAAATAAAATTATAGTTGAAGAGTGAGAAATTTAACTCCATAATAGATAAATCAAAGGTAATTAAAGGAGTTGTGATAGGATATTTAAACTTTGATAAAGAGAAACCTGAATGTTAATGAAAGAGATTTGAAATCAAGAAGGTTTTTCAGGAATATCTCAATAAGATTGATACAAAAAGGAAAAAAAAGGATAAAAAGAAAAGAACAAGAGGAGAACTAGTAAAAATAACATGTTATAGTTTTAATTATATATAATATATCATTTTGTAAACTTATACATATTTAATTACTTTTCAAGTGGTGTAATTTTATCCACAACAAATATGTTATTTAATTATATATACATAAAAAGTTAACAAGATTATTACATGTTTAGGTGGTGTTAGAAGTTATAGGTAATTTTTTTTAGTTAGTATACTTTATAAAATATTAAAAAAATTGGTAAGATGTAGCATTACTTTCTAAATTTGCACTGTAATTATTGCATTAGAATTATGTTAGTGTCGATGTGACGTCTCCGGACACATTCAATGGCTATTTGTGAAAGATAATGGCCCGAATGGTAATGTAGCATTAATCATTACCTTTTTCATTTAATTGCTACATATTAAGGTTTGGTAACGTCACATTATTTTCAACCAACTTTAGTCAATTATATTAGCACAAACAAAAAAGAAAACCAATGTTCAATCTTTTCCTTCTGAGTTTGAGTTTGATGCCAACTTTATCTATTAACTAAAAAAAAAAAATGAAAAAAGTATTACTAAATTATTTTCGTGAGACTAAGGAAACTGAAGACAAAACTATACTATTTTTACTATGCCAACATAGTATTAGAAAAGATTTAATGTATAGTATTTGAAACGTTTCTGTGCCAATATTCTTAAAATTAACCCTAATAATGATAACTGAGTACATTGTAGAATTCTATTGCACAAACAAACATCTCCCGAAAAGTAATGGTTTCATAACTTTTATTGAAAATGTTACATCATATGTATTTAAGTAGGTGATGAAATTCTACAGAAAAAAACAAATGCTGCTATTATTGCCCAATGAATATCGTTGATGGAGGCTACGTTGCTTATAAATGGGCCCTTAATTAGTGGGCTATCATTGTGTTCGAGAATTTTGAAACATCAACATTGTAATTTGAAACCCATTAATATATATTAAAAATTAAAAAAAAAATATAACGATTTTCTTAAAAAAGTATATAAACATCAAAATACGACGTCGCCTGAGAGATTCGAACTCTCGCGGGGAAACCCCATGTACTTAGCAGGCACACGCCTTAACCACTCGGCCAAAGCGACTTCATTGAGATCTCAATCAATTTGTATTTATTTTATCAGAAGATTTATGTAATATGTGAAAATTTCAAAGTGGTTATGGTATCTTTTTTATCTCTTAACCTAAATTTTTCCGACATTCCTAAAGATCCAAAAACAAACTAGTCTGTCTTGTGAGTGAGTGGGTCTACGAAGTTCAATAATAGATGTTTTCATTATTATGAGAATGACATGTTTATTTTATATGCACATTCCCATTTAGTTTGATTCCATTTTCATATTGTTTTCTCATCATTTTTCATTGTCGTCTTCATCGTATGTGTGCATATACCAGAGAACAAGAAAAAAAAAAAAAACTTAAAGTTCAACTTAGGTTGAATGGACCATTTATAAAACATCGATAAGAAGACAGTCATCTTTCCCATAAGACATAAAATCTTACTTCTTTAATATAAACTGTCACACGTATTTCACATTAGAGATAAAACCTACCTCTTTAATACAAAATATTTATAATAAAGTGAAAAAAAAAATAGAATTGGACATGTTTGAAAATTTTTACAGCACCAGCTTAAATGCACACAGAAATATAAAATCATCTACATGTTGTTAAATATGTAATTTAGTGGTAATGATATACTTAATATATTATATAGTAGCAAATAAACTATAATACGATGAATTATCAAATTTTTATTGTAATTAATTTTAAGAGTAAATGCATTTTTTAAGATATTTTAAGGTGTATGATTGATGGTCCATTTTTTTGTGATTTAATCTTGAAGCTCAAACTTTAAGTTTAAAAGGATGTTATGTCATTGCCTTATTGGAATGGTCGTGATCACATGCTGGTTAGTGGTCATTTTTTTTTTTACGATGTATCGTCTTCACAAATTACATAACTAAATTATTTATTATAAGATAATAATTTTTTGACTGATGTTTTTTTACTCATTTTTAACTAATCACTCTAATCATTCTTAAATTATCATATCACATCATTAAAAAAAAATATTAGAATAAATAATTGAAAGATTTGAAATAATAAGTTAAAAGTGAATTAAAAAATAATATATATATATATATATATATATATATATATGGAAAACATGACATCAAACCTATTATAGGGTTTTTATTTTGCAATTTATACACTAAATAGAAGATATTTGTTGTCTATAATATGTTTGTTAAAGGAGGCGCGAGATGAATTCAACGAATTTGGATTTTTTATTGGACTTTTTTTTTTGTTGTTCTTCTATTGTGTCTTTATAATACACTGATTACTACTAATCTTGACATTTTAAAATATATTAAAAAGATATTTATTAAAATACTAACTAAAGTGTATTTTAATGCTCAGCAGAACACAAAAAAAAAACACCAATCTTGACTCGAATCCAACTGAAAATTTGATGAGAAGTTAATTTAGAGTTTTTAATTAATTTAATCACAATTTAATATAAGTAATATTCTAACACTCACATTATAGAAAGGTCTTTGCATACTCGTCTAATAAAAATAGTAATATATAATAAATTGATTAAATTTTATAATTTTTAAAGATAATATATTAATGAATAAATTTTTTATTGGAAAATTTATATAAAAAAAATCAAACCATAAATATAATAATTCGAAATTTTTAAATTTTTTATTTTAAATGTTCTTTTTTCCTTTTAAATTTGGGTTAAATATATTTTTGGTCCTCAAGTTTAAGTGAAATTTTAAAATTAATCCATCTTCAAAACTTTTGATCAATTTAGTCATTCATATTTAAAAATACATGAATTTAGTCTTTTTAATCAAATTCTGTTGAGTTTATCTGACGTTTCAAGCACATTTCATAATGTATTTGAATTATTTATAGCGTTTGACACATTTCCACTTCAATGTTAACTAAAGTATTATCATAAAATGCGTTTAAAATATCAAATAAACTTAACAAATTTTGATAAGAATGACTAAATTCACGCATTTCTAAAAATAAAGAATTAAATTGATATAAAATTTTGAAGAGAAACTAATTCCAAAATTCACTTAAATTTGAAAAAAATATATTTAACCTTTTTAATTTTTTTACAGGCAGAGATCACTTGGAAAAGAAGGATGACTGTGAGAAGTAGGGCTAGTGCAATGGAATTTTTTTTGAATGTGATGTTTGTGACATGTGTCGCTTCCTAAATGGAAAGAAGATTGGAGGCGTACAATAGGAAGAGCGTGGGATTGTTGGTATTTATTGATTTATAGATAAATAAAACATTAATCATATTCCGAAATATAATTACTTTTTTCAGAAGGTAAAATAGTCATTTGATGCGTTTAGCAGCTTCCTCTGATTTCTCATCTTCCTCCTCGACTGTGAACTGAAGGATTATTATGAATGAACCAACACTATTAACCAAAATGAAAACACCAAAATTGTTATGCACTAGGTAGCAGAAGACAAATATTTGAAGGACAAGCTGTAATATTTGAAGCTTGCAAATTTAATCAACACAAGTCATTTATGTAGCTGTACCTTTTTTTTTTTTGACCACATTCCATTAGATTGTTATTTAGATAAAATCTTCTATTAATTATATTTCTTCTTAAAAATATTTTATTTCTTTAAAATGATTAAAACAGAAAGATCTAAAGAACAATGTTGACGTTTGTTTTGAAGAATAAACATAGAAGAAAAAAAAACACTGATAACGATATATTTAATATCACTATCACATGATTTTTAATTCATATCACTGTCTTTCTATTTTTTTTTATATTTATATTTCCAGCTACACTACACATCAATTCATCATTTATCAACAAAAAGAATTTGTATTTTAATAAATTTTTAATTTTCGTCTTTCTATTTTCAAATTGAAGAAGTTATTACTTAAAAAAACATATAAAAAATATATTAAATTATATTTTTATTTAAAATAGAATTTATTCATTTGAAATCATATGCATGAAAAACTATATCTAACTGAAAATACTAAAAACTCACTGTTATATGCATTGCCAGTGACCTTTGAGTGTTGGGTTTTGTTTGTCCAAAAAAGTTTCTGGCCTTTTGGACGTTCCAAAAGCCCAAAACGTTATATCTTCATCTTCTTTTTCATGCATGCATGTCTCCATCGCCACGTGTTCATCCGTTCCACCTCATCAAAAGAGACAATCTGACGTGGCCACACACCCAGTCACCTGTCGCCACGTGTACTTGTGGCTCCGCGTGGGAATCTTCACATACACAACAAAACAAGATCTGATCTCATTATTTTTCCTCTCTCTTTCGTGTGGCGGAGACATCGACATCTCAGACGTCAATCACAAAGCTAAAACCTACTCAAGCCACCAATTTTTCACCAACAAACAAAGCCGCATATTCCACTTCCAATCTCCACCGTCCGTTTCGAATCCAACGCCCCGTAATCAAACCCCTCCCAATCACATCACATGTTGCCGCTCTATTAAGCTCCACCACCGCCACCTCACTAGATCCCACTCCCACCGTCATGGCCTCTGTAGCACTCACCACCACCCTCCCCTCTCTCCGCCTCCGGCGCAACACCACCGCCGCCGCCGCACTCAAGCCCAACCGTCTCACTTCCTTTCCACCTTCCTCACTCAAACCAAACCTCAGCACTTCGATTTCCTCCTTCCCAAATTTCTCACTTAAAAAACCAAACCTCGTTCTCACTCGCAAGCACTCTTCTTTCACTGTAAGAGCTACCGTAGCCTCCGTCACTCCGGCGCCGGCACCGGCACCGGCGCCGATTCAGCCATGGCAAGGCGCCGCAATAAAACCCCTATTAGCCTCCATCGCCACGGGAGTGATCCTCTGGTTCACACCAGTTCCCGCGGGCGTGAACCGTAACGCGTGGCAATTACTCGCGATCTTCTTAGGCACAATCGTCGGCATTATAACCCAACCGCTGCCCCTCGGCGCGGTTGCGATATTAGGTTTGGGCGTTTCCGTTCTCACTAAAACCCTAACGTTCGCCGCCGCGTTCTCCGGCTTTGGTGACCCGATCCCCTGGCTCATCGCACTCGCCTTCTTCTTCGCCAAGGGATTCATTAAAACTGGCCTCGGGAACCGTGTTGCATACCAGTTTGTGAAGCTCTTTGGCAGCTCCTCGCTCGGGTTAGGTTACAGCCTCGTCTTCAGCGAGGCGCTGCTGGCGCCGGCGATCCCCTCGGTGTCGGCGAGGGCGGGCGGGATATTCCTCCCGCTTGTTAAGGCGCTGTGTGTTGCTTGCGGGAGCAACGCCGGCGACGGGACGGAGAAAAAGTTGGGGGCGTGGCTCATGCTCACGTGCTTTCAGACTTCAGTGATTACTTCGGCGATGTTTCTGACGGCGATGGCGGCGAATCCGCTCTGCGCGACGCTGACGCAAAGTTCCATTAACCAGACGATTGGGTGGTTGGATTGGGCCAAAGCTGCAATTGTCCCCGGCTTGGCGTCGTTGGTGTTGGTTCCGTTGATTTTGTACGTTATATACCCTCCTACTCTGAAGAGTAGTCCTGATGCTCCTAAGCTTGCGAGAGAGAAGTTGGAGAAAATGGGGCCCATGACAACCAATGAGAAGATCATGACTGCTACCTTGTTTCTCACGGTAATCAAATGAATTTTGATTTGCATAGTTTAGCTTCATTTGGTGTTCTAAGTAGTGTTTTGTAGAATGTAACATGTGGGAATGAGATTGTAGTTAGGACTAAATTGAACTTGAGACATGAAGTTAAAAGAATGATATTTTTAAAAATGGTGGTTTTGTTAATGGCATAGGTCTATCTATTCTGTTGTTGTGTGGACTAAACACTACACTTTAAACGTGCATTGTGCAATAGGGTAGTGAAATTTAATCAACTAATTTGGAGCTAAGTTTGTGAATTACTTTGACGGCATTAGGAACTCTGTTATTTTGCAGTGGGATAAGTCTTTGAAATGTGATTGCGCATTATTTCAAATTTAGTTTTTGAAATGTGATTTCGCATTATTGTTCTCGTCTTGGAGAACTGTATTTGAATGCACAGTTGGCCCCGACGAACTCATTTCATCACTCGCCTGCTAGCTTTTGCTTATTTTGTTAGTATTTATTTTGAACCTAATGTGTTTTTAAACTGTGCTCTGTTTTTAAACTGTGCCATCTTTAATTTTGTTTGTTTGCGAGTTTCCAGAAGCTTGCACCTTCTTATTCGTATGTGAAAGTAATCATTTTGTAGTTGTATGTCTTGTGTCTTGATAATGTGAGTACTTAATGTGGTGCTTTAAACCCCTAAGAATCTTTGGTTGTTTATTAACTTTTTACTTCTCGATTGCCAGGTGGGACTTTGGGTATTTGGAGGACTCCTTAATATTGATGCTGTATCTGCTGCAATTCTTGGATTATCTGTACTTCTTGTCACAGGGGTTGTTACATGGAAGGAGTGCTTAGGGGAAGGAGTTGCCTGGGATACTCTAACATGGTTTGCTGCCCTCATAGCAATGGCTGGGTATTTGAACAAATATGGCCTCATTGCTTGGTTCAGTCAAACGGTAGTCAAGGTATTTTTTCATTTTCTTGTCTCTTTACTCTGCGATCATTCAATTAACATAACTTGCGCCACTCTTGATAATTGTTGTTCAGTTATTTACTTCTTATTTATCTGTTTTTTGGGCGTGAGATTGTGAATCTATTAAACAATTATTTTCATTTGTCATTACTAGATTGTTTTAGCTGTTTGACAAAACCAAACAAAGACAGGAACCTTTTTAGTTTTTTGAAATATGCTGAAGCGGATGAAGTTTCCCACCAACTGCATAGATTATTAGACATACTTGCCTCTAGTATATTATGACTGAAGTCTTCATCATGCATCTTGTTTCATTCCTCTGCTTTGTCCCTGTATCTCAGTTTATCAACATCACCTTCATAGTCAAATGCTCACCGAAAGAGAATATGCATTGTACATCAGTGTTTATAAAATTTAACTTTATATTGTGAGAACTCATTAGAATAATTTATTATGTTGATTATTTTAATGAAATGATTTACTGATGCCATTGTTCATACAGTTTGTTGGTGGATTGGGTCTATCATGGCAACTATCTTTTGGGATTCTAGTCCTTCTCTACTTTTACTCTCATTACTTCTTTGCAAGTGGAGCTGCTCATATTGGCGCCATGTTTACTGCATTTTTGTCTGTTTCCACTGCTCTGGGGACTCCGCCATTCTTCGGAGCCATAGTGCTGTCATTCCTCTCCAACCTTATGGGTGGCCTTACTCATTACGGAATTGGATCAGCTCCTGTGTTTTTCGGTGCCAACTATGTTCCCCTTGCTCAATGGTGGGGTTATGGATTCCTCATTAGTATTGTTAACATTATAATCTGGCTTGGACTTGGAGGAGTTTGGTGGAAATTCATTGGCTTGTGGTAAAAGGCCTATTATATAGTTTTGCCTACACAGTTTCTAGTTTAAGATTTTTGTATACGTTCAAGTATTAATCCTCCTTACTATAAGCAGTTGAAGCAATCTGCTAATCTTTTTTTCCGATTCTTTCTAAAATAATCTTTTTGGGAGGTTTTTATGGAGATTTAGGTGGGACATGAATAGAGTTGGTCATTTTAGACCCGGGTAGAACATTTTATTTCATTTCTGAAATGTAAGGACATCCTGCCATTCAGGATCTGTTGTAGTTGTATGCACTGAATGGGTTTTTCCGTAAAGTATTAAATTTTGCTTCACAAATGTTATATTCTTGTGTGGGTAGTGAGTTATCATAGTTGTTTTAGTGTAGCTGAACATTTGTCTGGCCCTTGTGTTCATAAACCCAGTTACATACAGGTTTTCATCTATGTTGCAGTGAAAGCGTGTTTTCAATATTATTAATCTGTGAACAGAAATGAGAATAAGAATACTTCAAAATGGCTTTTTATGCATCCATTTTTTCTTACTCTGGATACTGTTTGGAAATCAATGAGCACAACGTTGTTGCTGATGCTGATTTAACGAGGGGTTTTAAAGACGCCTACTAGAAGGTTTCAACAAACATTCTAAATAGAGAAAACGAGTGATTATATGAAACAAAAATGATTAAGTAATACATGCTTTTGAAGTTTCAGTGGGCCGCAAAATAATAATTTGGGATTTTTTTCCGTCGACAACCCCATAAATTTCTATTGCACCCTTCTTTCTTTTGATCATGGAGTGAATTTTTGGAAATGTATTTTCTACAATTTGAAAATGAATGGAAGATGCTCACATTTTTTGAAGTGTAAAAATGAAGATTCGTCGTTTACTGGGTAGAAATATCGCCAGTCTTGAATTCAATTTAATTTGAATTTCACTACTTTTTGAAAAAGTAAGAATCGAATCAAATAAAATTTCGAAAAAAATGTGTCTTTTTTATATAAAACTAATATTCCTAATAAATATTAAAAAAAGGAAAAACGTACCTTTTTTTGGTTATGTCGAATAATAAGATACAAAAGAATACTTTATTACCTGTTACAATCCTCACAGGCTTAAAATTAAAGGTTTAAAAAAATAATAAAAATATTAAATTAACAAAAATGATACTTGCGCGAATATAATTTTTGTAATTTTCCAAGGCACTGTAGTTTTTTTTTTCAGTATAAAAGCATTTTTTTTTTTTTTTTTCCTTAGACGAAAC
>Ga0214544_1011040_pt1 | contig 12823 bp, 4 predicted proteins | sample CNSS3metaG_FD_160074 | JGI IMG/M metagenome (GOLD analysis project Ga0214544, IMG submission 160074) | Root nodule microbial communities from cowpea collected in UCLA plant growth center, Los Angeles, California, USA - CNSS3 | ecosystem: Host-associated > Plants > Roots > Nodule | place: USA...
TATATATATATATATATATATATATATATATTTTCTCTATTTTTCATCTTCATAATTGTTTGGACTCAATTTTCATCGTGTTATAATTTATTTTGATACTGAATGATTAAAGATTAATTCTTTACACATTATAATTTATTTTGTAATAAGTTTATTTTTATTCTGAAATCTCAATCTCTTTATATATTTATTTCAAATCCTCGTTTCATTCAAAAATAAATCTTATCATGTAATTATTGAGGTTACATTCTTATTATTTTAAGTTATTTACAAGTGTTTGTTCTTTTATTGGTTTTGACAATAAAGAAAAGTTATTTCCTCAATTAATTAATTTTTTGATAAGAATTTTGGAGCGTTTGGTAATGTTTCGCTAGGTCTTTAGGAGTTTTGTGTCACTCGATTTTTTTATAGTAATTACTTCATCTGCAAGAAACTATCATGTAAGGTAATGGAAGCTAACTCAAGCTATAATAGATTTATTTATTTGAGAGAGATAACAATTGTTGAATTTGTTAATGACATGTTTAGATTGAATTTATTCACTTAGATATGTACATTGGTTTTGGACGAGAGAATTGTTATAGGAATGAAAATGAAGTATAAAGTATGAAAATTGTGTATCCTTTGAGTTTAAATGTGTTTTAAACTTGTTAGTATAGTTACAGTAAGTACATAAATATTTTGAAAGTGTTATAAGTGTTAGCATATGTTCATTTCATTTACCTTTTACTCTTAGGGTTAAGTTTATATATATATATATATATATATATATATATATATATATATATATATATATATATATATATATATATATATATATTTTGTAATATTTTATTCACACTATACAATTCTTTTCTTCCTATATTTTTATGTTTTCTGTATGGTATCAAGAATTCCAAATGATTCATTATTGATAAGGGATTTTTGCAATAGTTCTTTTTTCTTAAGCTCTAAGCCATAAGTCTTTTTTTGCAAATTTTATGGCTGAGAAGAGATTCTTGGAGTAGTTTCTTTTTTCCTAAACCTTAAGCCTTAAGTCTTTTTTGCAAATTTTATGATTGAGTTGCAGTAGTTTCTCTTTTCTAAGCCTTAAGCCTCTTTTGTAATTTTTCAGGTTTTACCTGATCGCAATTTTATTTTCTACTTTGAGACATTTTTGAAGATTCTACACCATGTTCTTTATGTCATTTGAAGGTATTTGCAATACTCTAATATTGTCTAATATTGAGTTTGTATTGTGTTTTGTTCGTTGCTTCCGCCAAGTGGTTCGCACTCCTGTTTTGTATTCAATTTGTTATGGTACTTGTAAATATAATTTTCTTTTGTCTATTAATATGTAATTGGATGATAAAAATTCTTCCCTGTGGAGTTATGTTATAAAAAAATTTTGTTCGTAGAAAGTTCATGTGAAGTTATATTTTAGGTGTTAAGACAAAACCGATTGACAACAAATTTGATGATTATGTTACTACTTTAGAGTTATTGGAAGTTAACAATTTTAAAATTATCACTTGGTCAATAATTTTGTCACAGCTCCATTATACTCAATTGACAATATATGATATGCAAAAGAGGTATGAGATCACTTATTATTAGTAGAGAAAATTAGACTTGCTTCCCAACACAGAACAATATAACCTTGCAATCTCAAGGTACATCACCATCAAATATATCCTCCAACAAATAGATAGATCATTGACTCAGTGATGCCTAGTCGATAACGATACCTGGTACTCAACACCTCTTCTAGCTTCACTCTTTGTCATCACCAAGGCCAATAAAACCTCCATGGCCAACACCAACAATTCTAGTGAGGCCTTCGGCATAATCTAAGAGAGGGACTTTTTCCATAAAAAGATCAAGAAAAACAAGTTCATTGTCATTGTCATTGTTGGCCTCGTCCCCAACGAAAAATCTACCATTGTTGGTCCCATCACATTGCTTTTAAGTTTTGGCTTTGTTTATTACTAGGTTTGGGATCCACAGGTCATCCACAATTGTTGGGTATACAAGGTACCATAAAGGATTTTTTATTTTTTACTTTGATGGAACAATCAATAGTGCCTGCTTGTATTTTGACATTGCATTATGTTTTGGAGGTCTTTCAATATTTAACGTTTTTCATTGCCTACAACATGAATTGAGGTTTTAGTTCTCATTATGACAGTTACAATTCATTTATGAATTTCAGGCTGAACCACTTTGATGTGCTCCGATTTAGCATCCTGAACCAGTTGAAAATGACGAGATTTTTTAAACCCCCACACATAATCATCCTTCCTCTGCATCACTCCATCTTTCACCTCGACAACACACAAACTTGTCTTTGTCGTTGAAAACTTGTTGGAGAAGGCATGCAAGTTTGTGGCGATGAGGTTGGAGAGGTTCATGCGTGCCCATATCAGCTTGCCATATTTCTATATCACTTTGCCAAATCATCTCTGTCTAAACCACGTTAATGTTGATATAATAGAAGGAACTAAGCAAATATTGGACCACATCAAGTAAAAAGATATTAAGAAAAAATATTGAATAATTGACATAAATATTCAAACCAAAAACTCTATTAAGCATGAAATAAATTTTCCTTTTAGATACATTCAGAAAAATGTTTTTGAACACTTAAAGGACCCTAAATCCTGAACTCTAACATCGCGTTCTTATGCGGGTGAATATTGTAGACGGGTGATAGGAGTCGATAAATTCTTCGAATATTTATGTTCTTTTTCAATGATTGGAAAATGAAGCATTGTGTTGATTTAAGGGATCAGTGATTTTATTCCGTCCCTCTGATATACAGAGAGTAGAGAGTAATTTACGTAATTTTACATAATTACTCTCGTTTTATTTTATTCCAAATAAATAATAATGTTGACTTTCGAGATTGAAATGAAGAGAAACACAGTGAATGGAACCTATTAAGTTTTGGAAGATGATAGTTTAAAAAAAAATTGACAAACTTTTAACAAATTACCTTTTCAAGTAAAAAAAGCATTACTATTATTACTTTATTTTGATTAAAAAAATAAAAAATTAATCTATTTAATTCTATTTATAGAAACTTTGTCAAAAGTTTGTTAAAAAAGTTTGTCAAAAGATAATTTTCCTTAAGTATTTGTTGGATCCGATTCCAACCCTCTCTCAAGCCTTATTTAATCGAATCTGTTTTGTTTGGAATCTATTCCATTCCATATTTAATAGGATCTGTTTTTTGTGTGGAATCTATTCCATTTTTGTGTGCTAGTCAGCCATGCATTCTTTCAATTAATAAATATTTATAATATTTTTATTTATGATAATAATATATGAGAAACTAATTACAATTTATCTAAATATCATTTTATTATACTTTTTTAACATCAAGGGCAATTAGGTCATTCTACACTTTCATCTATTACATTTAATTTTTTTTAGTCACACTAGTCAACTCTTTTATAAACTTTCACAAAAATTACTTTCAAATTCACTCCACTATCACCTCCAAATCCATAAAAAGAACAACATAAATATCACATTCTAATCAACCCAAATCAATCATTTTCCTCTCCTTCAAATCATCATCCACAAAAGAACACACCCTAAACCTTAAATTCACTTTTAGAGATAATTTAATTTTTAAAAAATTTAATTTTTGTATGTATAAAAAAAAAATTAAAAGATAAAATAATGAATGTAAAATGGTAAAAAAAAAATTGGGTTTCAAATTAATATTGTCCTTACATCAATTCTAAAAGTAATGTAATTTAATCCAAAAATAGTTGACAACCATCATATACTAATGGTGCAAGTCCTTCAAGGTCCTAACAAATAACTACAAAGTTTTCACACACACACACACACACACATATATATATATATATATATATATATATATATATAAAAAAAAAAAAATATAAAAAAATAAACTTGTGCTAGCGAGAAGCAAGAGAGACGGCATGGGCATTAAGATGAGTGTGAGTGGACATAATGTTTATGTTTCGGGTAGTTTACTTTGTTGAACAATGGTGTTACTGGTTTTTGTCCTCAGTAATTTAATCTGAAACAATAGTAGTCTTCTCCCAATCACATGGCCTACTTGCTGAAACTTTCACACAGATCTGTCACAACCACAATTAAACACCATCCATTATTGCACCATCCACTACACAACAAATCACACTATTTTTGTTCTTTTGCAACCAGTAGTTACAACAGATCTAAACAAAGGAACACAAAGAAAACGAGAAACACTGTTAAATGGTAAGATCACAAAGGCCAATCGAAACTATGTAAAATTTCTACACGCGATTCATTTACCAATCAGGGAATGCACAATGTGGCATGGGAAGAAACAATAGTTTGGCTTCACAAACCTACGTTGAATCTGAAATTCTGGTAACTATGTTGAAAACAATATATACTTTGTACAATGTAATAGTTGTTTCTCAAATTATTCATCACATGCATTGTACATCCAAAATTAAGACTGGGGGGCATCCAGAGGCAGATTATTTAAAGGACAGGGAGGCCACGGCCCCCAATATTTTTGAATTTTTTTAAATTTATATATATATTTTTGAAATGTTTTTAAATTATAGGTAGTATATTTTAGAAATTAATGAAAAGTAAATTGTGTGATTTTTTATTTCTTTTATAAAACACAACATTTAATTTTAATAAAGTTCATTATCTATGTTTTTTTAGTTTTAATTTGGTCCCCATTTTTTTAAAATTTAATGTAATTTGGTCATTTTCTTTAAATTTTTTGAAGCGGATAAAAAATTGTAAATCAAAATTGACAATAGGATTATGTTAATTGTACCGACAAAGCAAATCATCTTTATTAAGCATTTCAATTTTAATAAAAAATCTTTGATCATTTCCAAGAAAATATAAAAGGACCAAATTAAGAATAAAAAAATTAGACAACCAACTTAACATTGTTGGAGAAAAACATAGACGAAAAAAGTAATTTATCCAAATATTTATTAAGATGTTTTTATTTATTTCTCATTGTCCTTTTAGTTTTTTACTAATTGTACTCATATTTCACTTTCATATGTTCTCCTTAATTCTTGAAGAGAATAAAGATAACTCTATATTGTCTCACTTAATAATAAAATATTTGTTTAATAATTATTAACATGATTTTTTATTTCACAAGCCTTTTGTAGATTCGTATTTTGTATGTATATATAAGAAAAAAGAATGTATTATATGTTTTTTTATAACCGATTTTTTATTGTGACTTGACTATAGTATATTTTTCTTTTAATCGTTATGTCTCTCAATTATTTATTAGATTATGATAAATTATTTTTTAATGTTATTTCAAAAGTAAATATTTATATTGACAAAAGATAAAATAATAGATTCAATTTTTTAAAATTGATAAAACAGAAATTATTCGTGAAAATGAAAACAAAATAGATTCTACTTTTTCACATATTTTGAAACATTATACTAATGATCCAATTGTTCGGTTAGAAGAAATATTTTTCAAAGTATTATATTATTGATCTAATCTAATGGCCAAAAAATTACATTACTTTGACCCCTTCAAAATTTTTGATCAAGATCTGTCACAGAAGAGATTGACTTTAGAAAGAATTGATTTTGATACCGGTATATATATATATATATATATATATATATATATATATATATATATATATATATATATATATATAATAAAAAATATTAAGTTAAGTTATTTAATTTAAATTATTAAATAAAAATGGTTGCATGATGGGAGTAGAAACTTTGATGGGTGTAAACCTATCGGTTTCCAAACATTTATATCCGTAAGGTTTTTGATAGGGTTGGGGAACCATCCCATATCAAGGCACTATGAAAAAAACAAAAAAGAAATGGAAATTGTAGTTATTTAAATCGAGGGAAGAAAAGAAAATAAAAATAAAAAAGTAGATAGATTATAATTGATTTAGTTAATTTAATTAAATAATTTTTTAAATTAATAATTCAAAAAATAATTTTTAAATATTTTTATATAAATTGGAGTTAAAATAATTTTCAAATTCAAATAAAAAATTAGTATAAATTTTAATAAATAAAAATAATATATGTTAAGGTAATAATATTTTAAAATAAAGTACTTTACAAAATATTAAAATTAAAATTAATTTATTTTATGTTATTATTTTAGTTATTGATTAAAAAATGATTATTAATAAAATATTAATGTATGCAATTGATAATTTTAATGTAAATTTTCTTGTAGTAGAAAGTTTAAAATAAATATTTTTTATATTATTTTATCTTATTGCGTTTTTCCTTTTTATTAATTGCACTTGCACTTTTCCCAATAAACACGGGATTTTGGATTATTAATAAAATGGGCTTTCATAAAAGTAGTTGGGTTCGTTTAGAATGTGTCTGAAATGTATGAGGGAGAGAGTCAAAATACGCGCAGAGACCCTCTTTTTCTTCCTTTTCTTTTTTACCAAATTTAAGGTAAAATTATTGTTTTGGTTTCTGTTTTTCTAAAGAAATTTTAAGTAGGTCTTTTTGTAATTAGATTTTTGTTTTGAAAATTTTATTGTAATTAGGGTTTTTTTTTTCTAGTAGTACATTGACAATATTAAGTATGTGTCACCTGTCAGCACAGCACGTAGTTGTTTTGATTTTTTGATTTTTTTTTGATTTTTTTTTATAAAATTTTAAAAAAAATTCATGTGTTAAGTTGACGTTGTACAACGTGGCAGAAATAGTATGATATGGTAGTGTCACGTGTTACTATGAGATGTGAAAAATTTCAATGTAGTCCTTGTATTTATCATTTTGTCTAAATTTGGTCTTAATTTTTTTAAAACTGAATCAATTTCATCCTCTATCAATTTAATTTTTATATAAATTTTACAATGATACTTTTATTACAATGGATATTTTTAACAAAATTAAATTTATTTAAATGTATATTTTGCATTAAACTTTATTTAAATTTATTTTATATATATTTAAAAATAACAAATTTATAAATTCAAATATAAAATTTTAGAACAATTTTATAGCGTTTTAAAATAAATATATTTATTTAAAATTTTACAATTCAATTTAAAAAGTTGTTATTATTAAACCACTCTAACATTTGTCTATATTGATATATAACTATTTGAACAATATTTAAATAAAGTTCAATGCAAAATAAAACCTTAATCTTATTAGAAATATCATTGTGACATTTATATAAAGGTTAAATTGTGTCTTAATTTGAATAGGGATGAAATTGCTTCAGTTTTGAAAAGATTGGGACAAAATTGATACAAAATAACAAATATATGGATTAAATTGAGAATTTTTACATTTAATAGTGACATGTGACACTAGCACTACCACATCACACTGTCTCTGTGACACACCGTCATCTTGACACGTGACATATAGTCAACTATGTTAGTGTATTACTACCCGAAAATGACCTAATTACAACGAATTTTTCAAAATAAAGATCTAATTGAGACAAAACAAAAGAAAGGAATCTATTTGAGATTTTTCTACGAAAATGGAGACTGATGAAATTATTTAACCTTAAATTTATTGTATAGATATAATTTTTTTTTTTAAATTATTTAGAGGGATAAGTCATATTTCAAAACTAAGATTTCATAAATTAAACAAAAAGTAGTAATTTAGTATACAAATTTTTGTATGTAAATACTGTTGACACGCATAATTCTTCTTGTTTTTGTTTTTTTTATCTATAAGTTTAATTTATATATGCACGGCTTTTTCTTACCACGAATGATTTGTTTTCTTTTTTAACTTTTTAATACAATATGTAAAAGTTGTATTGTCCGAAAAGATTTCGTGTATCTTTTCTAAAGTATAGGTTTTATGATTTTAATGGTCTGTAAGAAAATTTTTACTCAACTTCAAAATATATAGTATAGTACCTTAGATGTAATTATGTACTTATCTTATTTGAGATTAGATAAGGCAGTAGAAAATATGTTTAAGAGTACAATAAATACTTTATTATTTAAATAAAAAATAAGTCACTTATTAAATTTCATTTCATAAAAATTATCAATTATATATATATATATATATATATATATATATATATATAACTTTAATTTTATCTTCTTTAACGTCTTTCTAAATTTTTAAAAAATTTATTCATCATTTCTTAGACAGAATCTATCATAGAGATCATGATAAGAATAAAACAAGTTTTTCTTATCATAATTCTTTTAAAGTAAGTTTATTTTTTGCCTCACTTCTTTAGTTGATTTTGAAAAGTTTTACATGTATGTATGAGAATTAGAAGTTACGTGATCCTTCTAAGATAAGGATGAATTTTTCTATGATAATAGTAGAGTTGGGAACTTAAACTTGAGCTTGAAAAAATGAGTTTAAACAAATAAGGGAAGCTAACTAAGTTTTCATAATACTTTATTGTAGACAGTGTGAAAGTGAAAATTTTATACTATTTGATTTTACGCAGAAATTGTGTGTTTTTTGAATATATTTAAATTGCTTGAATCTTCGTGATATGTTATGTATTTTAGTATTGAAAAATCAAAATATTTCAATTAAATCAAATTGGTTCAAGTTGGTGTTGTGTTGGAACAAAATATATGTTACGCATAATAAGTGAAGAAATATCACAATTTGAACCATGGACCCGTGCCATATTATGCAGATTTTCTAAATTATGTATAGTTACTAGGTGAGAAAAACTCTCATTATCAAAAAATCAATTAATTGAGAACTATAGAGTTTTGGTCCTTGGGTGAGTGAATTGTCAATGAACAAAAATCAATTAATTGAAAATTTGAGAGCTTTGGTTACTAAACATTCAATTCTTATCGAGAAAATTTACTTAATTGAAAACTCGAGAGTTGTTGTTCTTAGGTGAGTAAATTCTTGTGCCAGTTGTTTTAGAAAAATATTGGTTAAATTATTCTTTTGGTCTTTCTATTTGTCAAGTAATATGGTCCTCAAGTTTTTTTGTTTGAATTTGGTATTCATTTTCTTAAAAATTATTCAATTTGGTCATTGCCGTTAATTTTGACCAAACAGTGTTAAAGTCAATGTCACATGTCAATTTTTGGTTTTTTTAATTTTTTGAATTTTTTTTGAATTTTTTTGAATTTTTTTCACGTGTCACTTCTCATTTGTGCCACGTGTCAAAATGATTCAATTCGGTCCCTATATTTGTTTTTATTTTCAATTTAGTCCAATTTTTTGTAAAAATGAAGCAATATTGTCCTTCCTTAAATTGACACTCAATTTAGTTTTTATATAAATCTTATGATGATATTCTTAATAAAATTGACATTTTTATTAAATATTAAATAATCACGTACTGACATGTGATACATAGTTAACATTGTTAATGTACTACTAACGGAAATGACATGATTGCACTGAATTTTCCAAAATAGGGACTCAATTGAGTCAAATAAAAATGAGGAGACCTACTTGAGATTTTGCTACAAAAATGGGACCTCTAAAATAATTTAACCTTAAAAAGAAACATAAAAGTATTACTTTTATACTTTTACCAGTGTAAACACAGGCGCTATCGCGCCTGTGTGTATACATTTTTTACATATACATGATATTATATTAGTAGGTGATGATATTGTAATGTTATTAAGTTAATATATAAAATAAAACTATATTTATAAAAAATAAAATGGAATATATCAGAAAAGATGAAAGAATAACGGTTGATAAATAGAAAAAAGAAGAAGAAGCAGAGATAGACGATTTTACAAAAAAACTTGTAAAAATAACGGTCCATTTTCAAAAATTTAATAAATAATTATATTTTAAAGGGTAAAATTAGAATTTTAAATTGTGGACACAAAAAAGGTAATCCTCTTTATATATTGTTATAGATATACATAAAATAAAATAACATAAAAGAGAAGTCCTAAATACATGAATTTTTCCTATTTAAAATAACTAAGTGATACTTTTATACGACATTTTACCGAATTTAGTTTTTTTTTTACAAATTAAAATAATATACTAAAACGCTATTTCTTTATTTTGAAGTGATATTCTTAGTATGACATCTAAATATTTATTTTAAATTTTGATTTATTTCAATAAATTTTACATTAAATTCATCATTGGTGTAAATAAAACGTATCCCCATAACTTTTATCTACACGTTTTTTTCCTTTTTTTTATTCAGGCTACCAAAAAGGAAGCAACTTCTCTAAAATGATAGGATGTTTGAGCGAAATTATTTCCCAAGTTCCTACATCCTAAACACGTATCTTTCACGGGTCAAAAAGTTTTCTCTTTTCTATATACCAATAAACATAAATCATTAAAAATTAAATAAAGTTTGAACTACCTGGTCTGTTCTGTCTTTATAATGAAGAGATCTATAAAGTTCACACGTATCTCTTTTTATTTATTTTGTAATAATTAATTATGTGTGACTGCTCTATACGAAATAAAAACACACACACACATATATATATATATATATATATATATATATATATATATATATATATAATTAGAAATTTATAACACACGTAATTTCTCACAAGTAAAGCTAGAGTATATTAGCATTTAGAAAACAGAGAAAGATTTTCAAACTTAAACTTTTTTTAAAAGATTAGATTATGATTTTTGTCCCATTTCTTTAAATATTAATTTGTTTCTTTTTCTCAATTTATTTTTTATTTTGAAAATTTTGATACAATCTGATCCTTTCAATTAATATTAATATTGTACTGTTAACGTTGAAAAGGTTTCATACGTTAGTTCATGGTTTTTTCGAATTTTTTTAATTTTTTTTAATTTAAAATGAAAATAAAAATTGATCACATGTCAAGCGAGATCATCACGTGATAGTGTGTGATGTATTACTGACAGTGTCAGGTATCATTATTATACCATGTATTAATGTCTAGTTTTAATTTGGTTTCTTTATTCTTATTTTGTTTTAATTTAGTCTATTTTTTTTAAAATTAAGTAATTTTGTCTACTTCCAAATTGAAAAACAAAAATTACATAAATGTTATACAAATATTTTTATTAAATTTAATGTCTTTATTCAAATTCATATTTTTATTATTTATTTTAACAAAATTAAGTTTATTTAAATTTATATTTCACATTCAACTTTATTTAAAATTATTTTTAAATTTTCAATTTATTTGTTATAAATTATTATAAAATTGTTTTAAATTATTTTAAAATTTTATTTGAATTTATATATTGTCATTTTTAAACCAACTCAAATATTTGTATATAAATTATTGAATTTTACACATTTAAAAATATATAATTATTTGAAATATAAATTCAAATTAAAAAATAATATTAAAGTGTGATGTAATAAAATATCAATGTAAATAAAGTTCAATGAAAAATATAAATTTTAAAAAATTTGAAATTTTTTTATGAAATTCACTTGATAAATAAGTTTAACATATTTGTTAGTCAAAATTAATTTTGAATTTTTCTTCTTCTATTAACATTAGTTTCTATTAATAACTTTAAAACAATTTTAATTAAAGTTCAATGTAAAATATAAATTTAAATAAATTTAATTTTATTAAAAATATTTAATAAAAGTATTTGTATACTATTTATATAAAAATTAAATTTGGTTTTAATTTGTAGAAGGATAAAATTGCTTAAATTTAAAAAAAAATTATGAATAAATTGAGACAAAATAAAAATATAAAGATCAAATTGCATATGAGAAAATAATACTTGATATGACAGTGACACGTATATTGTCTTTACTTCACGTGACACAATATCAGTTGGACATGTGACAATTTTTGTATCTTTTAAATCAATTTTAAAAAATAAATAGTAAATTCAAAAGAATTATAAATTGATAGGTGATACCTCTTGTTTATACAATACTAATAAAAATGATTTTATTGTATTAAATTTTCTAAAATAAAAAGTAAATTAATATTTGCTAATTAGAATAGAACCTATAATTTAACATTTTTAAAACATGTGAAAAAATTACATCTTATTTATTATTATTATCACACCTTGCAATAAATTCAATAAAGACAGTTGCAACAACTTTTGTAACATATGATTTTATTATTTTATAACAGTTCCTCATTATCAGAACAATTAGTTATGATAGTAGATTATTAAATAATAGATACATATCCAAGGGACACACGATACTTTTTAAACACAATATTTATCATTTCTTTTTTATCATATCATACCAACAAGATAATGCTAGCATTTGTTTTCGTAAATCTTTATTACGCTGTCTTATAATTTTTATAAGTAAACATATATCATTACTTTTATTTTATATGATTGTATTTATTATATGAAAATAAAGTAATCAAAGTTTTTATTTTACATTATATTATAATAAAACATTTAATTATATAACAAATACTATATATTTCTTATTATAACTTTTGTATCATAACTTAAAAATATTATTTAAAAACTTTTATACAAATAAAAATTTTCAATCTATATTAATATATAATTTTAGAAATATCAAACTTAATTATCAATCTGTCAATGTAGAACGTTCTATTATTCCCAATGATAAAAAACAGTAATAGTGTTGCTACGCGTGTGACACGAGTCTGAAATGTTATTTCAGTGTTCACATATAAACAATTATAAAATTAATAATAATTTCACAAAAAATTAAAGCCAAAACAAGTACCGTTACCAACATGCTCAAAACATGGGTTGCTTTCTGTCCTCACGTAAGCGCCACTATCTAACCACGTGTGAGTGAATATATATATATATATATATATATATATATATATATATATATATATATATATATATATATATATATATATATATATATATTTTTTTTATATTTTAAAAAATTTTAATC
>Ga0214544_1011041_pt1 | contig 12816 bp, 13 predicted proteins | sample CNSS3metaG_FD_160074 | JGI IMG/M metagenome (GOLD analysis project Ga0214544, IMG submission 160074) | Root nodule microbial communities from cowpea collected in UCLA plant growth center, Los Angeles, California, USA - CNSS3 | ecosystem: Host-associated > Plants > Roots > Nodule | place: USA...
GATATATATATATATATATATATATATATATATATATATATATATATATATATATATTTCATTCTATGTTGTTATTGTTTTTTCTTTAATTATGTTTAAAATTTTAAAATTGTTAATATTATAATAATATAATAATACAATAATAGAAAAGTAATAAAGATAAATTATTCCATTTAACATAATCACTACAAAAATCATTATTCTACAGTATAGAATTTTCTTTTTCTTACTCTTTCATATAAATTTCTAATCTGTATTGTTATTTTAATATATCTTTTTCATTCAAAGTATAAATTACACGTCAAATAAAATAGGATTTAAATTAATATAAACATAAATTTTATTCTTCTACATATTATATATTCGACCAAAGAGAGGATTAATTACAAAATATTTTTAAAATATTGTCTTTATAGCTTTTTAATTATAACATACAGTAATAACTCCATTAGATTTTAAGAACTTGAACACACTCATTCTGCTTTTTAGCTAGTTATTATAATTATGATTTGATTGTTATAATACATTATGGACTATTATTATTATTTCTGACAAAAACCAGGTGTGTCGTGTTTTTTATTCGCATTTTTTAATTCTCATAGAAATTTGGGTACATTGTGTTTATTTGTATTTTTTAATTTTTAAAAATTTAAGTTAAAATTAATGAAAAATACATAATTAACTTTTATAAAAATTGTTAAATATAAAATTAAAAAAATAAAATATGTATACAATTTTTTTAAATAATTATTAAAGACAAACGAGAGTTTTAAAATAATAATTAAAAATAAATTATTTATAAAATAATAAATTTTTAAAATAGTAATTAAAAATTAAACTAAAATAACATGTTGAAAAAAAAAGTATTATTATAGATTATGTTAACGTTATAATATAATTCACTACATATTACATATTATTATAGATTGTGTGAAGCGTTATAACATAATTCATTACTACTCTAGTTAATGCAATTAACAACATTATTTTTAGGAGAATGTTAATCGGTGACTTAAGAGAATTGGTTAAGGATAATTAATTTATATTGGTTCTTTTATTTTTATATTAAAAGTTGAAATAATTAAATATATTAATTAAGATAGTATAAATGTATATAACAAATTTTATAAAGACAAAAATACTCTTTTAAAGTTTTTGACAATAATCTACTGATACAGAAGAATGATTTTAAAATTTTTAAGGTCTCTACTAAAACATTTTATTTTTGTTTCTTTTTTATAAATTTTTTAATTATTTAACACTATTTTTTATGGTTGTAATGTTAATTTAAACTTCTTTATATTTAATTATGTTTAATTTTTAACAATATTAAAACATATTTTATTATTTAATTATTTTTTAAATTTTTATTGATGAACATTAAATAAAATATAAAACACACATGTATAATAATTATGGACATTTTTGTCTTTTAAATAAAATAAAATTATATTAATGGTAATTAAGTTAGATTTTTAATTTAATATTACACTTATTTATATATTTTTCATAAAATTTAATATATATTAATTATCTTAACCGGTACTCTTAGAACACCGATAAACAGTACCCTTATCTAATTAATCTACACATTTTGCGATGCTTGACGTAAAAGTGCATTTTTGTCAGTAGGACAAAATAATGGCTACTTAAAGATCTGGTATTTCGACACGGAGAATGCAGTAGTATTTTGTGCAGCAAAAAATAAACATATCCTCCGATAATAAACAAAAAATGTTGTAACAATTTCATGACTTATTATATTACGTATTACTATATATTCACTTATATTAATGGTCGGAAGTATTCATTGTTATTCTTTCACAACAGCGACAATATAATTTAACCCAATACTTAAACTTTCCATCGTTAAAACGATCCAGTGAGTTGGAAGTATTTATTATTTATCACAAAGTGGTCTTTAACTAGTTTCTTTCTAGTCTAAATCAGTCTATCCACAGAAAACTGAAGTTATTCTGATCAGTAACCAATGAGCATTATTCATGTTAGTCTGAAGTATCAAATTTCCAAATAATTTGTAACAGCATGATGATTTTTTTTTTGACAGAATAATATAACATGATGGTTAAACTATGTGATTACAACATAAATATAATTTACAAGTATGCGGAGGTCCATCTTCTAGTTGAAGTCCTTAACATCATATCTGGATATCATCTAATGAAATCTCATGCGTCGTCATCATGTTTAATTTCTGAAAAAGAGGAATATTAGCACGGAAGAATGGTTGTGGCAATTCCCGGTTAAGAAACATATTATGTTTTGCATTAAAAAAAGGTAAAAACTACAATACCGTAATAAATTGTGCAGGGTCATCAACACTCGATGAACCGAGAATAATCTCCCTCTTTAGCTTTTCGGTAAGCTTATGACAAACCCTAAGCTGCGTATTCAAAATAGAAACGTATCAGACCAGAAAATCAGAGGGGCAAGGGGGGGTGATATTGAATTATAGAAGCTCATTTTATATGCAAATCAAACCTCAGATCTAGTTGCTCCACCAACAATGAATACAAAGATTCGTTGCCCCACCCTCCTGAAATCACTCGATGCAAGTCTAAGCACGGAATCGCTGTGTGACATCAAGAAAATATAAAATTTATACGTGAGAAAGTCACCTTCATGATTGGCAATTTCCCAACAAAATATCTACAATAATAGCAAGCTTAAACAAGTTTCTACACAACTGAGAAGTGAGGGGAATAATAACCAACCAGAGAGACAAAGGAAAAGCAAACTAATCTCATCCTAAGCAATTAGATTACTGGGAACTAATGAGGAAAGAAAAATTAAACCTTGAATATCCATCTTCAGAACCTCGCGGTCGAGCCCAAGATGGTGTTCGTCTTGATCTCATCGAGTGAGGATTTTGGTTTACAGGCCCAGAAAAAGGTGAACCGTGGTATGATGGACTTGGATCATTCAAACATGGATAATCCTCATTTGACAATTCATTTCTCGCTAGATTTTCAATGAGTTCCTGAATAAAATCCAGTCATCGCATTCGAGGATCATCATAAAGATATTCTTATATATTTAGCATTGGTCAATCATAATTATATAGAGAAAGAATAGTAAATAGCTGTCTGCTTATTTCACATATTTGCAGCCAGAATTATCGTTAAAACGGCAGTGTGGGAATGAAGCATACTCGTTGAAATTGTTATACTCGAGTTTTATTTTAATGCTATCCAGTCGGAGGAATTGTCATCAGTGAATGAATGCATATTCTATACGGAGATTAACCTAATTTGTACCTCTATTATCGGATAAAAGCGTGATAACTGCCATTTCTCTTCTTCACCAGGACGCTCTTTCCTTGCAGCGCGCTTCTTCTGACAACTTAAAAGAACACTTTTCATACAAAACGTAACATTGAAAAACCACATTCTATTCATCAAGAAATTACTGTCATTACCTTATGGATCTCAAACTTAAGACCAAAACCAGATGTTTTACTTTTTTTGGCAACTGGTTGTCCCCCCAGCATTCTAAAATTATGCACAACACTCATATCCTCTTCTGTCAATTTTGCTAGCTGAGAAGCACATAAAAGGTAAAAATTGGATAACATCATTGCAGTAGATAGGAATAGTCTATTTAATAGCATATCTTTAAAATAAAAAATGAACAGCTAGCTAGTGGAAATTAGGTTTGTAATCAGAAAGAAACCATACCCTCATCAAATTCAGGCCCTTTTCTCCTTCAAATTTCTCAGGATAAATAGATGCAAGAATCATTAACAGGCGCAACCTATTTTCATGGGTTATATCCTGCACAAATGCATCATTTATGCGAAGTTTAAAAGACGAAACAGCACAAGTTGCGTGTCTAATCACACAACTCATCGAACACTGAAAAGCTTTCTCATTTTGATACAAGCATTGATTATATGAAACCTAATTTATTTTCCCTATTGGAATTTCTTACTTCTTTCGTGGTAAAAAATTTGATCACATCTTTTGTTGTCGCATCTCCGAAAACAAGATCTTGCTCCAGCTGGCCAACTTCCCGTAGTCCTGACTCCCTAATGATCCTATTAATCTTTCCTGCAATCTGGAAGAAGAAGCCATTTTTTATATCTATGTGGAAATTTGCACCCAGATCATAATCAGATTCACTGTCTTGTTTAATGGTTAACTTATTCTACAAGTCCATGCATACTTGAGGATTTAACAGCCCCTTTATCTAGTAAAACTGTAAATAAGTTCTAACCAATGTCTTTAAATCAGCTGGTTCCCTGTAAGCCATATGAAACAAATGGTACACTGAATTTACCCTCAAGTATATAGGAACTTGTAGAATAGGGTTAGTTTGGATTACTTTTCAAATAGCAGCTACAGGAGAAAAGGAGATAATATGAATTACATTTTCCCCAAGTCAACAAACCTATTCACCTCAACTTTTGAGAAACCATCCCATATTTCTTCAAAATTAAAGATGCAAAAGTTAATCTCACTAGAGGAGTTTAATTCATTTTTTTTCTCCCATAAAGTTTATCCAAAATTGATAGTAGTTTTTTATCAGTCAGGACCTGAAATTAATTTAACCTTATTATATCCACTGACAAAATATTAACTTTATCTTAATCAACTGTAAAGAAAATAATAATTAACTTTCAGAAATATCTAATAAACTCAAGTGCAAAATTTCATTTATTCTATCATCTATCAGCAAGAATCATGACAGTAGCAATAATATTGCATAATTAAGAAGGCAGAGAGGTCATGAAAAGGAAAAACAGAACTAAAATGATATCCAATCAGGCAATTCAAAATCTGGCAGTAACAGAGTACGATACATCTATTTGTGCAAACCATATCAAATTATCATTAGAAGAAGACCAAGCAGTGTAAGAATTGCATTACAAAAGAACTACCTCTATATGGAGGGAGAGTTTGTCAACTTGTTCGCTGTATTGTGGAAGTGCTTGAACCATCTTTTGTATGTCCCTTGTTGACATATCACCACTACCCCTATACATACAACACAGTCCAATAATTTTTGTTATGATGAAAACTAGATGAATAGATGAACACTTCCACCAAACAGCAAATTTAGGCATGGTTAAAACACAAAAATATAGCTTTAATTATCAATCAGGGACTTAAATATTTTACGCAAGCACTGTTTTTAAATGATTCAATAGAAAACAGGAAGTTTAAAACATACATGGCATCCTTGCAATCCTTTAAGAATAATTCCCAGTGGTAAATAAGTTTATTTTTTAATATAAAATTACCCCCAAAATAAATGCTAAAAAAATTTAACTACTATAGTGAGGGAATATTGCAAAATCTTGCCCAAAACCTGAATGTCTTACTGGATGATCAAGTAGGAGGATAAAGGTGCGCTTGAACATCTTTATCATGCTCGAGGAGATTAATGCTAAATTGAAGCCAGGGAGCTAAAGAAGCTCAAACTGATTAAAATACACTATGCAGGACATACACTAAGTTGACATGGTATGCACAACTAAGATAATTGTGAAAGTTGAGGTAGCAAGTGGAGGTTAGAGAAAGAACAAATATTTAATAACCACACAAACAAAACCATTGACTCACCATCCAGGAAATAAAGTTTCTTTCCAACATGGCCCATGTTAATGAGCAGGAATTGATCATACTACGTTAAGGCTAAGACACTCAAATATCCAAGCTGGATATTAAATTCAGATTCTCAGTTCCGAAGGTAATTACAGTATCTCACCCAGTAGTTTAACCCATGTTCTCCTTGTCCCTATGGTAAAATACAAAATGGCTTCAAATGTTTTACTTCCAATCATAAAGCACCGTCAAGTTTATTCCTTTAATTTGTAATATAAAACCACATAAGCAGTAGTGGAAGCTAAATTTAACTTCAGTTTCTCGACTATGGATTGGTCCAATTTAATTTGTCCTATGGAACAAACAATCAACAGTTTGCCGTCAACCATTTGCTCCTTTCTTACATCCCTGTGGTTCAAACCAGAAGGGAATGTTTTGGTGGTCTTCTCAAAAATAAATGGGCAGTCGCAAAAATGTATGATAAAACTCAAGAATAAATATGTAATATCGGAGCAAACCATGATAGGCAAAGCGTCAATTTCATATCACACAGTGTGGAATATAACTGAGTCAAATCATACAGTCTCATAAAGGAAAATCTACAAATAAAAAACGGCAAATATTTAATTTATGATAATAACTAAACCAATAAGTTCAGCATCAATTATCCTCTTATATAACAATGCCATTATGAGAAATCACAAGATAGTTATCACTCACTTTGAACCATGTATTTGTGCAGCTTTATTCTTTGAAACGAAGTTGGTCATCTTCTCATGCAGCCGTTCACTAGCCTGGCATGGTCATCAATATCAAAAGGTATTCGTCTCGCTTAAATCTAGTTTAGTAATGAATGCATAAAAGCAGGACGTACATCTGCAATATGAGCATGGCGAAGTTCAAGCCATATAGGATCGTGATCCTCCAAAAGAACCTCTCTCTTCTCTGGCGGACCACCGGATTTGCCAGGAACCTTGGAAATACAGTAGATTTGTGCTTAGTCACTAGTTGACACAAAAAATTCACAGTGATAAGAGAAGGGTGTGGATGTTACTTCGTGAACATATTTATTTCCCTCCATGTTCAGCAAATCATGACACATGGCATCATAAGTCCATTCATGAATCACGGGAGCTATCTACAAAATCAGAACATAATCCTCAATGTAAACAAGATGACCGTCTGTCAAAAGAATGTTGTAAGTTGATGGCCAAAAAATGCAGTTAAGATACCTGATCAATAGATCTGTCAAGAATTAGCAATTCACAGGTCTCTGTCTGAGGAAAATTAGGTATACTTTTTTTATATTTCATAAGGCAGTCCCAGACTCCAGCAGCAAGCTTTGTAGGTATAAGATCACGGAAAGTAGTCATTGTAGTTGCATCTAGGGACTTGGCAGCACGAAAGCGAACAGAAGGAAATTCCTTAAAAAAATATTTACATACTTCATTAGACTTCATAATAACAAGTTGGAAAATTATAAAACAATGACAACATTTTTTTGTATCCTTGTCAAAGATCACTATTCACATACTCTTAAAGAAGCAAAAACTGTAGCAATTCGTTTTGCCATCACATTCAAACATGCAACACCTCTATGATTATCCTCTTCATCCCCAAACAGCTCCTCTAATGCCCTTTCATTATTTGTGATGAAACCCTGTATTAACATGACAAAAAGAAACCCCAAAATTGAAGGCAACCATTAATTGAATGATGATGGCATTAGAAAATAATAAAGAATTCCTAACAAGCACAATTGGAAATTGATATTCAAAAAGGAAAGATCTCAACAACCCAGTTCACGAATGGTGAGTTCCTAAATAATAAAGAAGATAGACATGAATGGTCAAAATTGCCCATTTGCAAAGATGGACTTCCTAATCCACATACTGGTAGTTAAATTTTAACTTCTTGGATTCTACTTAAATTTATTCTACATCAAGCTTCAAAATCTGCAAATTCAGCAGAGATTGCTAGCTAAGTCTATTCAGTTTTTTCAACCAAAGTCTTTGTTTATAACTGGGAAAGATCTTTCAACAGCTAATAGATTATAATTAATTTAACGGGAAGGAAATATTGATTCATCACTTGAATCTAATTCATGGTTAAGTGTGGAACTGGACCAAAACAAGCAACACTTCTACATGTCATAAGTTTTGATATTTATTATTGACCTAAATGGTAACATGATGCTATTCCGCATGGTTAAAACCAAAGCTTCAGGAATATGATTATATTCATGATAAAAAAGTAAACATATTATAGATGGAAGATGAAATAAATTAAAGTATAAGTGAGCAGCCGCAAACCTGGCTGTCTATGGGAAAATACTCCAAGTTCATCTGCATGTGCCATCCAAATGAGGAGGGAAAGCACAAAACAAATGTCAATTAGGCACAATTATGAATTCAAGCACAACATAGCTTGGAAACAAAAAAATGCTCACCTCTCTCAGTGCACCTAATCGAGACAAAATCTTTGTATCTTTCTTAATATCCAAAACTAATTCTCTGGAAATACTTGAGCTGAAGAAAATAAATGCCCTACAAGATCACAGAAAACAGACTTGAAAACAAATAAGTTGTTGAAGCCCTGATGAATAACAGACAAGGGAGATAATATAATGACCACCACGTACTTCTTGTATAAGGGTGTCTTTCCGGACATGTCTGACAAACACATAATTACACTGCAAATAAAAATGGAGAAAATCACTAAATATGGACCAACTCAAAAAGGAATGATAACTAAGTTACACATTAAAGCTAACTGAGATTGTTCCACGGTCAAAGGATGCAGCATATTAAATTATTCAACAAATTAAATTATAAATGAACAATTTGGAGAGACGGAGAGACAAAGTAATGCATCATCATGTAACTAGTACAGAGCAAAAAAGTAATACAGATAAAAACTGCTGAAATAATTCATGACATCTTTGAAAGTAAGCATAAGGTTGAATTAAATAAAAAGATTAATAAAAATAAAACAAAAGGGAAGCTAATTGATAGAGCAGATATATTACTTCTCTCTGGTTGGCTGGATGAAATATATGGCATCCATGGAGGGCAATGGCTGCCTTCGCTTGTATATGTCTTCAACCACTACAAAAAGAGAAGCAAAGTTTCATGACATACAACAAACGAATTAAAAATTGGAGGTCTAATGGATGAGGCTCCTGCCATTATGTAAAGGTGATCATAAATCAATCCATAAAGGTGTTTTACTTTATTATATAGTTGAGTTTTATATTGATAAAATTAGTAGTAATAAAGAATGAGCAAAAGAGGATACGGCATCTTTAACAAATCCACAAAACAAGATAAAAAGAAAACAAGATAATTGGGGACATAAAATTATCTATATTTATGCCTCCTCTAAAGACATAACAGACCACTCCTTATTTTCTGCAAAGGCTCATCCTTTATATAAGAAATAAAAATTGTAAAAAACCCACAACAAATGTCCTTCTATTTCCAAATTGACAGAATTCAATATTAAATTATCAATATTTGTGAAAATAATTTATTTTAATAGAACAATTAGAACGTACCAAGACTTCGGACATACCAAGGACATGTAATAAACATGGTCAGTTCAAGTTTGGTAAGCATGAAAACAACTGCAGTTTCAATTCAGATTCAAAACGAAAAAAACCAGCATCAAACTCTAGAGAATATTTAATTCTCAAAGAGAAAAGTGGGTGCCAAACATACTCCTATAGTCTTTTCGAAAGAGGTAATAAGAGGATGGGATGGGAATAATTACCCTACTTGGTAATTTCAGGTTCATCATGGCACACTAAAATAAGAGAAGAGAAAATTATGGGGAAAACAACTCATTGTTCCTTGGTAAAAAGAAAAATGATAGCTTACATGAAACGCCTTCATCGGTAATATCAGTCATCTTGCAAGCGTGAGACATTATCTTTACAGTAAGTTTGTCCATTATTAGTACCTGCAGGCAAGTAACCCATGAACCAGTATGAGATGGTACTCAATAAATTCAGCTTTTACCTTGTACTTCTTAGTTTCTTTAATTTACCTTCAATGCTTCATTCAGATGTAAAATATGTTTATATCTGGGGCTACATCTATGCCAGTTGTATTTATACTTGGGGCTACAACATGAATGTGTATCTTACATGTACGGAGTCTAGCCCATAAAGTATAGTACATAGCATATCAATATGGATATCTAGAGAAAACTGATGAAATACTACACATGATGATTGCAGTTCCAATTGATTAATAAAGCACTTTAGACATGCGAATTGTATTATAATTAAGTGTAAACTACAAACTTTAAATAAATAATACAGAAGTGCGAGTCCTTCATTCCTTCTATACCCTGAGGAAAGATATATGAAACAAGGTAGGATTCATCTAAGTAAATAAATATGTATACCTTCCAAGTTGATCTGGAATCCCCTGCTTTTGTTGACCTTAGCATTTCATGTAATAATCCTGTAAATAAGTCAGTAAATAGAAATTGAACAAGTTTATCTGATCATAACCAATTAAAATATAAAAGAAACAAGAGGAAAACCATAAAGATTGCAATACTGACAAAAGATTAGGAAATATATCAAAAAATAAGCAATTTCACATTACAAAACAGTGCCACATTGAATTTGGCGATGATCCTAAATTCTGAAATACTAACTGTAGAGAAGTTCTCATGATTTATAAAGTAACAAATTGATCCGATCAGTCTTTAAATAATTATTAAAATATTCGGGGTGTGATTTCATCCATCGTGCAACTTTCCCTCTTTTTTTTCTTTCTATTTACTAATACAAAAGATATAAGTGAAGAAGCACGGTGAATTACAATAATATAAGCTATTTAAAAAATGAAGGGGTAATACGTGTGCACTGACTGCTATATTGACTTTATCTTTGTTATTTGCTGAATTAACATTGTTTGATTATAAATATTATTAGATTATTGAATAACACTTATCAAAAATTGATATCCTGGTACTTAAATGATGAATTTAAGTAATTGAGTTTTCGATGTGAATGACCCATAATGAGTTGGGATAACTTGTTGATTGTTGAATGATAAACTGAATGTGTGCTAGTGAAAAGGCAGAGTTTCTCTCAGTGGTGTTTTCTCTCACACCTATGGGAAGGAATTCTCTCACTAAATGCAAAGACAAAGATGAAGTCATTCATCACACCAGGTGCACGAATTCTACCTTAATTCTCTAGATAGATTATGATGGAACATGTTATGAATAGTGTCTGCATAAAAATTGATCAAGGCATGCCATGAAAATTTCCATCGTGGCCGTGGAGCATACAAATGACAACCCTGAAATAATCATAAGCTGAGAGCACCCATGGAATAGGCAACGGAACCAAAACCATCCAGAAAACTCAATCACTCCATTCCAACCACAAGCACCCAAAAACCACACTCCAAAGTCTAAACTCAATACACGAAACCATAAGCTAGTTGCCCTAACGTGCTTATCATGTAGCTGATAAAAGGTCGAGCAGTAGAAACCATGCGCCAAAGATGATAATAATAAACTCGGACACTAAGATTTTGTTGACAATAGTAACGAAATGCCACAAGTCGAAAAGGCGTGACGAATCATTGATGAGCAACGTAACAAAAAAAAAATGAGGAGAAAAAGGGGCTTACGCTCGCGGGTAATTAGCTTGAAACTTTTGCAATCGCCAAAAAAAGAGGAGGAATCGGAATCGGACATAGACATGTTTGCTTTGCTATGCCGCCCTCTCACGCTTGATTGATCGCTTCAGAGACGACGAGCACAGCCACGGATCGTGGATTGATCACGATGAAAAAGCGTAGGCACCAGCACCAACACCAACACGCTTTCACGCATAACGAACGAAAGAGAGAAAAGGATTTAGTTTAATTTGAATGTGTAAAGAGTTTAATACCCATGCACTATATTTAATTTTTTTAATTATTATTTTTTAAATTAAAAAATCATCAATGACTATTCATGACGTGTTGGAAAATTGTCAAAAATGCAAAGTTGAATCGAAGCTCCAAATGGCTAGCCGTCCGGCGAGTTTTCTTTTCCGGATTTGGCCAGAGGAATGTGATCAGTAGATTAATTAGGGAATAATTATTGAAATCGTGATTAATTTGAAATTTTTTCAGTTATTTATATTAAGGTAGCTTATTTTTTAATCCAATTATTTTCAGCTCTCGTAAAGAGGGGTGAGCCTGATCCTCGAAAAAGTAAAGAATAATTAAACAAATTTTATTTATTCTATAAATATCTAAACAGTATTACCCATAAATTAGTAAATTACAAGCATGTCACACCTTTAAAGTTTGACAAGCAAATCATGTGCGGATAGGTTGCAAGTTTGCGGAGCGTCCACAAGATGGAAGGACCCACCCACCTTGTCATTAGAAAACTTTGTTTATATTCATTACAGCGTATTTAATTATTTATAATAGTTTTTTTTACTTATACAAGTATTATAAATTCTATAAATATGAATTTCTTAAAGTATGAAGAATACATATATGAATAATTCACTTCAACTTTGAAGAATTTATATTTGTAGAATTGACACTAAAATGATATTTTTATTTATATTGAAAATTCTCATAAAAAAAGTGTTAAAATTTACAGTTTTATTTAGGAATGACAACATGGGTTTCGCCATATCGATCAGCCCGCATGCCTATAAAAAAACACGGAACATATTAAAAAATTGAATCTATTAGCCCGTAAAAGTCCAACCCGTAAAAGTTCACAACCCATGTGGGTTGACCCGTTGAACTTCTGTATGAACGTTCCAAAATCTTGTGTGATTGGAAAAAACAACTATTATGTATTTTTGAATGTGCTTGAATTTGAAAAATACATTGTGTATGTCAACAATGTTAAAGTACAAATATAAATATAATTAAAAATGTGAGAATATCAACTTATCATCCAACTTTACAAGTCTTTGCTTAATTTTTTTGAACTTATTAAAATTTCACAATTTATTGAATATTGAAAGTGTTATCATAATGTTTTTTTTATTTTAAAAAGACGGACTGACCTGCAGGCCCACACTTATGCTGGACAGACCTGACTTTTCAGTCCACGTTAAAAATGCGAAACGATCCGACCCAACCTACATTTTGTTGATCAAGTACAGATCAGACCTAAACGGGTCGGATCGACTTGCATTGTCACCCCTAGTTTTATTCCACATGAAACATGCAAATATATACATATAATCCTCTCTTTTATATATATA
>Ga0214544_1011047_pt1 | contig 12810 bp, 9 predicted proteins | sample CNSS3metaG_FD_160074 | JGI IMG/M metagenome (GOLD analysis project Ga0214544, IMG submission 160074) | Root nodule microbial communities from cowpea collected in UCLA plant growth center, Los Angeles, California, USA - CNSS3 | ecosystem: Host-associated > Plants > Roots > Nodule | place: USA...
ATATATATATATATATATATATATATATATATATATATATATATATATGATGGATTGCCATGTATGTGTGACATAATTCTTAAATAGAATGATGGATATTGTGGAAGTTCGGCATGTGAAATTAATGAGTGAGTTGGAACTTATGGGACATGGTATTGATATGAGATGAGGCCCTATCCTCATGGGGTGGTGATGATCAATGGTATGGATTCAACATGTGATACGAATGAGGTGTTATTTTTCAGAGGTTGACATGGAATTGTGAGCATGATTGGTATTCTCTTATTGTTGATTTATGATTGTTGGGTCTGTGTCAGTGTGTAATTCCTTGGAGTCTCTAGGTGAGACTGTAACATCCCTGGCTACCCCTCCTCGGGCCCCAGAGGCTGTCAGGTTACTACAGCCCAATGCACCCCAACCCATCACCCTTCTCCGTCCATTCATATTGGGTAGGTTGTTGCCAGTGGGAATCGAACCCCCAACCTGACCTTTAACACCTCTGGTTCACCAGCAAATGTTACCAGTTATGCTGCAGATGGGGTAGCCAGGGATGTTACAGAGACTTCCGGAGTTGCGCTTCAGTGGTCGGCACGTAATTCCATGGCCCCTGATAGTGGGTGTCCATGGTGGTGCCCCATCTGTATAACTAGGTAAGGATTCAAGGTAAGGATTGCATCCTGACACTCTAAGGAGTCAATTAGTCTCACTTAGAGCAGACTGACTCCTGTGGTGAGAGTAGCAGGAGGCCTGAAATTCATTAAGGGCTAACCTTATGGTGAGGGAAAATTAATTCAATGTAACACTTGTAACACACAGCTCGGGGGTGAGCAGAGGTATCCACCACAAGTGTGAGCATCCGCTGAATCTGACCAGGTTATATTTATCCGGATGAGTCGAGTCGTGTCTTAGTGTATTGCCTGAGAAGTCATAGCATGCTTGGTTGGTATGTGTGTATGAGAGGGTGAATATGTACTTTGATTGTATGGATGAAATCTTTTATACTCTAGCTTACCCTACTTTTATTGTTGTGTGTTCTGCTGTGTGGTACTCTCTCTTGCGATGATCATCAACTTGTTGGTGTGAGCAGATGCGAGGAACACCCGCGAGCAACACGGAGGTGATGGTTCCGCTGCATAATCTGCTTGGGCTGGTTTTAGTTTCTTTAGTGGGCTTTTCTTTAGGGCTAAGGCCCATGTACTTGTTTGTTCTTGGATCAACATACATTTCCTTGTAAACTTGTTAACCGGTTTTCTTTTGGACATCGTGGTTTGCCTAGGTTTTGTAAGGAGTTGGGTTTGAACTCCAGGACTGCACTTTTACGTTATCTTTTGTGACGCTTCCTTTAATTTCGTATATTAAATTAAATGGGGTGTTACACTTCTCTCATTGACTCCATTTTGTTCTGAAGTATATGGAACTATAAGTTGATGTTCAATTCTGGTCTCCTCACAAATTGGTACGAGGTATACTCATTGCCATTATCAAACCTTAAAGTATGGATTTTACAGCCGCTTTCCTTTTCCACCCTTGCTTTAAACTTCTAGAAAATGCTTCCAACTTCTGACTTGAATTTTAGAAAATAAATCCTAAACATTCGAGTTAAATCATCTACATAAATAATGTAGTAATGATTACCTTTAAGGGAAAGGGTTCCATGAGGCCCTCCTACATTAGTGTGAATTAGATGAAACTTCTTTTTGGCTTTCCAAGTGGTTGTTGGGAATGGAAGTCTACTTTGCTTTCCATATTGGCAAGCATGAAAATATGTAGACATCACTTTTAAAATCAGGCAAATCTCTAACCATTTCATATTTTTGCATTTTCAGAAGCCATTGATAGTGATAATGCTCAAGTCTCTTATGCCACAACTCTACAACATTTTCTTTTACTAAGGAAACTACCTACCCCTCCATAGTTGGATTAAGGGAAAAAGTTTTGCCTCTCATTTTCACCTTGAATAAATCTTTACCTGCAACATCCTTGATTAAGCAATTGTCTTCAAAAAACACCTTAAAGCTTGTTTTTAATAGTTGACCGACACTCAACAAGTTTTGGTCTAGGTTGGGTACATACAATACATCAGAAATCGCTTTATTTCCTTCATGTGTTACAATAGCAATGGTTCATATTCCTTTTACTAGAATATAACCACCATGACCAATCTTAACTTTGGATTTTTGAAGGCTTAAGTTCCCTATAGAGTTCCTTGTCATGAAATCATGTGATTGGTGCATCCACTATCAATAAGTCAGGATTCACTTTAGATATTACTTGAAAAACAAGTTGCAACCAAAAGTTGATCTTCCTCTTCTTCATATGTAATTTTAGCATCTTCTTCTTGCTGCTGGATTTTGTTCTTGCAAATCACAACTTCATGTCCAAGTTCGTTGCACTTATTACACTTAGCATCTAGCCTTCTCCAACACTTGAATGGAGGATGACCCATCTTGTTGTAATGCTTACAAGGAGGAAATCTTCCCTTCGAACTTCCAACTTTGTTTTCATTTCTGAAGGAACTCTTTACATATGTTTGCTGCTTTGTTCATGTTCTTTTTATACCTCCCACCATTTTCATGTTTGGATGGTAATGCTTCCTCAACAAATCTTTCTTCTCTTATATATAGCCCTTTTTTGTTCTTTGCTTGCAAAGAAATCAACAATTGTGCCAAGGTGATCTTGGACATTGCCTCAAATCTTTCAAGTATAGTAACCAAATTTTTTTCAACAATGCGAAATTCATTAAACTCAATACCAAGCAATCTTATTCTATTTGCAATGCTTAAAATCCTTTCAGCACATGCATGCCTTTGATTCAATCATCTCCATCATACTCCTTTTTAAGATATTCCCAAATGGCTTTGATTGAATTTAAAGTCATGATTTAAGTGAAAATTGTTGGTGACACTATAAAGGGTCGCCTTTGTCTTAGCTTCTTCAATTTTTTTGTCTTTGTGAATTTTTATTTGAGTCATTGTTGGATTGTCGGGTAGTGGAGAAACTTCATAGTCTTCTTCTACCACTTCTCATAAATCTAAAGTCGTAAATGTCCAAATTTGATCATTTTCACCATTGAAGATTGATGGTGCTATTGATGATAGATTTGAATCTCCGTCCATGCTTTTAGATTTTACTCTCACAACTCCTTCAAGAATAAAACTCTATGATACCATTTGTTAGTAAAAGACTTTCAACATTGAATATGTTGAAAGGGGGAGCTTATTCATTCTATTGAGTTTTGATGATGTCCAAAGACAAGTAACACCTCTTAGCATTGTCCTAGTATTAGAGTAAATATTTCATTCAAATAGTTAATGCACGTTTAGGATCAAATGTAAGCCAAGCCTTAAACCATATAGATCAACCAATCGAGTCCTAAAGTGCCTAAATATAAGGGTTATAGAAGTCTTTAATGGATTAACAACTTATCTAATGGATTATCGAAGTGCATAGTCACTACAATCAAAATTCAGTTTCGATAATCAATTAGGTAAAATTCCTAATCCATTAATCTAACCAGCGTAATTCCCTTCTTAATAAAATATCAAATTCATTTTTTCAAAAATACAAGACCTGATTTGAGAGTTTGAGAAGAGAGAATTCTTGAGTTCTTGAAGGGATAATTTTGTTGGGTGATCAAGAAGATTAAGGATGGAGTTGATCTTGAGATATCTAGCTTGGCATTAGAGATCAATTGTCACATATGCATACAACTACGTGTACTCGTTCCTTTTCTTTTGAATTATTGCTCTTTTCATTGTCATTCATTGTGTAGGTGAATGTCTAGTTGCAATTGTGTGAAGCATTGTACCTAGGGAGACTTCTTGATAATTGAATCAAGTTATTGGGTCATTAGAGTGTAGGATTATATAGGTGATCTTGTAATTCTTGGAATTCTATTGATATAGTGGAATCCTTCTAAGCTCGGGTTGCTCAGAAGAAGACTAGATGTAGATTCATCTTGAATCGAACCATTATAAATATTGTTGCCTTCTCTTGTGTCTTTCATCCTTTCTAATATTCCTAGTTATTTGAATTAATCCATTAATGCAACATTGGTAAATTGATTGAAGTGTTCTTAAAGATTGAGAAATAGTTCAAGAATCTTTTACCAAACCTGGCATAATAATTCAATGCATTGGATCTCCCATAGTAGTTGATGGTCAATCTGACCCTTCTTATTGTATTTTGGTTTTTTGGACCATGCATCCAAGGGTTTAATTATTGCACACCAATTGTACAAGTAGATGGGACATTTCTCACAGGTTGATATCAATGGACATTGTTGACAATGCTCGCTCAAGATGCATCTCGTAACATATTTCCTTTGGCCTTCATAATAGTGCAAGGAGAGACCAAGGAGGCTTTAATCTAGTTCTTTCAGCTATTACGAGGCACATCACACCACAATCAAACCTCTGCTTGATAATAGACGAAGGAAAGGAATATTGGAAGTCCTACAATCTGAAGAAGTAGGATGGGAAGGAGATAAGCTAAATCAATATATTGCATACGTCATATCGCTTCAAACTTCAACAAGAAGTTCAAAAATCATGAGATGAAGAACCAGTTAATTAACATGGATAATAAAATTACTCTTTTATTCACAATAATTACTCTTTCATTAACAATTGTATTTCAAATTAAATTAACTAATATATTTGCATTTTCACATCTTACGAGGTCAACAAGCCATATTGGATCGACAGGATACCATTACAAAAGTGGGCTTAGGCCTACGACAAAGTAGTAGATTCGGTCACATGACAACAAACTTGGCTAAATGTATGAACTTTGTTTTAAAACAAGCTCGTTCATTTCCAATTTGTCCTCTAATTATGGCAACATTTGAAAGGACTGCAGCATGGTTTGTTGAGCGAGGCATTAAGAAAAAATTTGTTATGAGCAGGCCACCAATATCCTAAAGACATAAATGCTATTATTAAAAAAATCAACAACAAGCTGCAATGTGTCAAGTGCGCTAATAATCAAGAAAAAATAATGAATATCAGGTTCAAAAAGACGTTTATTCCACATGATCGCCACCGACCAATGTCTTTCACAGTTAAATTAAATGACTAGTGGTGTGACTATGGTCATTTCCAGGCTTTTCGACTGCCTTGTCATCACGTAATAGTTGTCTGCTCTTTTTCCCATGTAGACATGACCACATACATTCATCCAGTTTATAGTCTTTACACTATCAACAAAGCATATGAACTCCAATTTCATTGGGTTAAGAATAAAGATTATTGGTCCACATACATTGGACCTAATTTCGTTCCAGAACCAAACATGCCTCGTAGGGCATTGGGAAGACCTCCAACTACTTGTATCCACAATGAAATGGATCAATCCAATCCCAATAGATGAAATAAATGTTCATATTAGAAATGAAGGACATCACAAGGGCAATTTTCCCTATCATTAGTAGTTTTTGCTATATCTAGTTTTTCAATGTGTTATATTATGAAATTCCTATCTTCTTTGTAAATTTTCATTATCTTACTATTTCTAGTTTAACGAAAAATACCCCAAATTATTAATTCTAACAAACTTTATCTACAATTTACAAATTTCTACCAATTATTTATGTTAATTTATTGTACAAATCAACTAATGTAAAAATAAAAAACAATATTTATTTAATGTCCATGCTATTAAAAAAAATCAATTAATTATAAAAAACATCATTAAAGTCCTCATACGTAATGGTTTCAGTTCAATATACATTACGAAGAAATCGTTAGGATGTTTGACAAATTTTCCTTTTAAAAAAGTTATACAGAAACCGACCACACTCCCAACAACTTCACGGTGGAATTAGTCCTCCATCCGAACGACTTCACCCTTTTCTGTAAATAAAAAGTCAACCAACCTTATTTTGAAAATTATGCTTCAAATTAACCCTTTTTTGAAAAAAAGGCCCATATTATTATTTAATTTAATTTTATAACTTATTACACATTAAAAAATATTACATAAATTATTTTAACAAAAAATATATGCATTTATCAGAATTAATTTTACAAAAAACGACCATAATTACAATATTTTATTATGATAATTTTTCTATTAGCATAACTACAATATATTTAACTTATCTAATTTATTAAAATTTGTAACATCACATTTTAATAGCTTAAAACTAATAAAATAAGACGCTTCATTATAACATTCAAAACAGGTAATCCAGTGAAAAATATATCATCTATGCACTTAAACTAAACCAACAAGCAAACCTTATACAAAACAAACCACTTACAAAAACTCCTTGAGATCTTCCATTACTCTAATTGATAGCTCCCCATCCACCAGAGGTGCCTCTACACCTGCAAATGTTAGAAAATGATTAATCAAATAATACTATTAATAATAAAAATATAAAATAATATAATAATTATTATTAGAGCAATAACAATACTAAGACATATATATAAATCAACGAATATTAATCAGACCCAACAATACTAATAACAATAATAGATAAAATAAATAAATGAAGAGAGAAGTAGAAATATCCTGGATTGAGGCACTTATAGCGCTATCTTTAGAGAGAAAATGCCCCTACTATATAAGGCAAACCAAAATCATATGCGCTTCTCTCCCAAGATACAACAACACGTTAGATCGATCGAGTATAGCGAAGGATCTTCAAACCTTATGACACCACTATTTTAAGAGATAGTATAAAAGAAAAAAGAATAACACTTTTGAGGGAACTCTAGTTTTGTTGTATCTTTCCTCATGGACCTAGGTGGTATTTATAGATAGAAAAGGGAGACACGATTGAATTGTAATAAGAAATATAATCATTAACCATAAATAACATTAACCCATATAATTAAGAGTCCATAAAATATTAGTAACTATAGGATAATATTTTAATTATTTATTTTTTAAATTATATTGAAATATTTCTAACAATCCCCACATAATTAAAAATAAATAAAACAAAATATATTATCTTGTAAAACAAGATATTGTAGTTCAACATAAGGAACCTTCCGGGTTTGAGCCTTACACCTAGTGCTTATAAGCTTTCACCCGAGAAAATGTAGAGACTTGATTGTCTTGAACTACATTCCCTATGACCGGGTTTTAGTAAATAACACATACAATATCGATGCTCATTATAGGTTCTAATTAGTGGGTGCACGTTTGTGCATGTATCTTGTTTCATGAGTGTCACTTAGAGACTTGTCCATATCTCACAATGGTGGCCCCACCATCACACTCATTAGGTAAACTCTCAAAGGGTGGTTTGTGACTCACACTCATACAATAATTTTCATTAGGTTTATTAAGAAGTATTTTATAAAATAAGCATAATAATGCACAAACATCAACCTTATTATTGCCACAATTTATAGTACACCTCGCCATAGGAATGAGACAAAATTTAATCACATTAGTTGGTGTACTTTAGTCAACAACAACTTCGTTATTACCCATTGAACTCCATCCATGGGATCGCCATTCACATGGAGATGGGTGTCCATTGTTGCAACTAATTTATGGGCTATATATAGTCTCATTCCCCTCGACGACTCAAATATTTGTTGATGCATCAACCTTTTGATAAGTAGATATGCAATATTTCTTTCTGACCTGACAAAGTAAAGAGAGATAATACCATGAGTAATAAATTTTCTAATAGATTTGTCTCTCATTCTCATATGTCAATTTCATTGACATTTTTACTAGAAACTTTAAATATATCAATTTGATTGTCAGGATGCATTGAAAAAAATAATAATAATTTATGCTTGCATAGTAGAGGATGACAAAACAACAACTTTTTAACATATTTCCATGATAGTGCACCTCCATCCAAGGTTAAAACATAACCATAATGAGTAGTTGATTTTGTCACCAAAATCGATATCCAATTTACATTAAAATATCCTTCAATCATCTAAAAAAATTGGACATATTGTCATAACTAGAAGAAACACAAAGAATATTACACTAGATGGCAAAATATTACTAGAGGTATATTTTCACTCACTTCAGAATATATAACCAATATTTTTTTATATTAAGAGGTATGTTTGTAAGATCCGGGAAAATTAAATAAATAAATAAATATTCATTTAATAAATGTGATGGCAAGAAACCTTAAGTTAATTAATTTGGAGAGAGAAGACAAGGAATAATACTAGCTTAAGTGGTTAAGAGTATTTGGTTGCATTGAAAGGACTTGGGTTTGAGTCATGTGTATGCGAATTGTGTGTTTATTTGATTGTTTATTATTTTTAATAAAATACTGGATCGTGATGAGTGATAATATAATCCTAGATGTATAGGAATTATCACAATTCTTTTTGCCAAATCTTTTTTTTTTTTGCATGAGGGAGAATGGTCAGAAAACCCTATCTGTCATAGGGAGCAACTGAAAGCTTAAGAAATCACAATGAATGAGCATTAAAGTCCTTTTATTTAATTTTCTTTTTTCAATGTCATTAATCCTAGTTAAGGTAGTTAAGATCATTTTAGAGATAGGAGAGTAGATTTTAGAGACTACCAAAGGGTGAGGGGATGTGGAGAGTGTATTCTGAGTGCATAAATGGGGCTAAGAAACACTGGTGCGTGCTCTTGAGTGGACGCCTTCGTGGAACAAAAGCAACTCTAGGAAATTTTGCAAGCTTAAGCAAGGGAAACCAGGATAGGAGAGCTGTCATTTCCTGTTTAAATGATCTTATTTGCTATTGCATTATATATTGATGCATGAAAGTCTTCTCCTGAACCAAATTCTTTTATCGCTTAACCTCCTGATGTTTGTTGTATGTGGTTATAGAGAAAGTATGTGTATGCTTGTGGTTTCCGTTGTATTTTGAGTTCTTATTATTCTTATTATTATTATTGTACTATACCTAGGTGGCTAGGACCAGTATAGCTAACTACCCAGCCCAAACCGCCAACGTATAGTCCTAGAACAAAAAGGAACAATTGGTTAACTATGCAAAACGATGACACATACATAAGGGTTAACGCTGCCTACTTCCAAAATAATGCATACGTAAAAGCTGCTCACTCCAAACTTAGGAAATAACAGGTGGACCTCCGATATCAGACTACGAGCTTGGAATTTAGGCATGGCCCAGGCCCATTCAAATCCTAATCATCGGCTCAACGCAATAAAGAAGGGCTCAACCCAAAAGAAGGGTAAAACATAGTTAATGGCTCTATAAATACATGTGGACCCCAACAATTAAAGGTACGCTTTCATTAATTCACTAATCTGTAATTTGAATTAAGAGATTTTTTGTTGACTTGATCGTCGGAGTCTTTTTCGCAGGTAACCCTCTAAGGCTCCAATCCGTCAACACTAAAAGAAGACGCATCTAAATTAAGGAGTAGCAATCCCAAGAAGTCGGTGATTGAGGTAAAACATGATTTGTGCTCCCTGATATTCTGTTATTATTTTCGCAAGAACAATTATTATTATTATTTTATTTTATTTTATTATGATTATTGTTATATTATTTTATTATTATTGTTATTATCATTGTTTTATTTTATTTATGATTTTATTATCATTGTTATTGTTTTATTATTATTTCTTTATTTTATTATTATTATTATTATTATTTTATTATTACTGTTTTATCTTGTTTTATTATTATTTCTTTATTTTATTATTATTATTTTATTATTATTGTTTTATTTTATTATTATTATTCTTCCATTTTATTTTATTATTATTTTAATTATTATTATTATTGTTTCATTTTATTATTATTATTATTATTGTTGTTGTTGTTATTTTTATTATTATCATTATTACTATTTTATTGCCCGTGCAATATTTTAGGGCAATTATTATGTGTTCTTCTTGGTTTGTATATTGTTTAGTTGTCTAGGATTGTGTTGGGTATAACACTTTGTTTTGATGATTTTATATGAATTTATTAGGGGATAGATGTGTGTTTATACTTGAATGATGCATATGAGATGTGATATAGTAAATTTGAGTATGTGAAGTATATCAATGCGTATTTTGGTTTCTGGATGTTTGAGAATTGAATTGTTGGATGTTAGAAACTGAATTAGAGTACCTAAAACCACTAGTGTCACATTACTGGTGCATAGTTAAGCACCAAGCAGTAGCACGAAATGGGGAAGCCTTGTGTGTCGTCGCGCCCGGCAGTGTTGTGGAACCGCCAAACAATCCCCACTACCATTTGGCCGGGTGGTGCTTAAGTTATGTCAAGCGATAGTGCAAGTGGCAAGGTGCATTTACGATGCGTTTTGCATAGCTTGTTGTGTTGGGTCTAATATGGGATATGCTTGACCGTATCACGAGCGGGTAGGTTCATGATTGGTGTTGGAACATGTAATTAATATGAGCCGGAAGGTTCATATTAATCATACTTCGTGTGATGAAACGAGTGAAGAGGATCATATGTTCTGTGCTCACACTTGAGACTTACTATGAGTAGGGAGGTTCGTAGCTAGATGGATCATGCGTGTTGGACTACGAACAGGGAGGTCCGTAGAGTTGGACTACGAGCGAGGAGGTTCGTAGAGTTGGACCACGAGTGGACAGGTTCGTGGAAGCATTGGAATCCCTAAGACCAACTTGAGTGTGTATCTTGTATAGGACAATGTGTTTTTGTTAATTTCGTTTTAATGTGTTGAGATGTGGACTTAAACCAAGATATGCTTGATGGTGTCATTAGCGGGTAGGTTCATGATTGGTGATGAACACGTGATAATATGAGCGGGGAGGTTCATATTATGATGCTCTCATGTGAGCATACGAGCGGTGAGGTTCGTATGTTTCATGCTCACAATTGAGGATTGCTACGAGTGGGGAGGTTTGTAGTTGTTGGATCATGTGTGTTGGACTACGGGCGGGGAGTTCCGTGAAGTTGGACTACAAGCGGGGAGGTTCGTAGAGGCAAGACCATGAGTAAGCAGGTTCGTGGAAGCATATATATCCTGAGTCCATGGTCAAGAAATTGTGGGTTGGAAACCTTAAGGTAGTAAGTTTTCTTGGTTAAGCATTGGCTGAAATAAAGTAATTAGGGATGAACTTCTATGTGTTAAATTATACGTTTATATTGTTACATGAGTTCACCCTTTCTGTGTGTGTTTGGCGATAATTGTTTAATTTGTTACACGGAAGTAGACGTTGTTTCAGGTAGAGTTGGTGATGCTTAGACCCTAAGAGGGGCTAGGTTGGGAAGTTTTATAGATTATATTTGACTATTTTGTAAACATTTAGTTGATCAATTTTGAACTATGTAAACATAGAGTTTAATTTATGGTTTTGAATTTCGAGACATTTTATTAAGGTTTTAATTTTCCTGCATTTTGGGAAAGAACTTTGAATAATAAATGAAATATTTAATATTATTTTACTTTATTTTATTTAAATTAGTAATATCCAACCAGGATGTTACAATGTTAACCATTGTAAGATAACTCCCACACTTTGAAGTATTTTAAACGTGGTTCTCTTTTCTTTCATAACTCAAACGAAGTTTTATTACAACCGTTTATGTTCAAAATATGGCAAGCAGAATATAAAGTTTCACTAATATAATGTTAGACAAGCTAGAACTTGAAGCAAAACATTTACCATATCAAACAAAAGCATTTTTTTCCTTCATTGTAGCATTAGATTACCACTATATGAAGATGTTACTTATTGAATAATACCACAAGTTTCACACAAAAACACTCATTTATACACACATGTATTCTCATTTCTAAAGACATATATTCATCACTTCCCTTTTTAATTAATTTGTACCTTAAAATTTTATAATTGAATGGTCTCTAACCAAACTTCTCAATAATTGTAGCAATAGTAACACAACTTTCAACACTCGTAATAATCAAAGAAAAAGTTTATAAATGTTTTATTACAAGATAAAAGCACTTAACTCAAACAAGTCATCACAAATATATCATTTACCAATCAAATCACATGTCTATAATTAATAATATATTGTAATCAAAATCCACTTTAATCTTAGAAATAAATATAGATGAGTAATCAAAAATAAAAATAATTGATTTTTCTCTCTAAGAATGTTAGAAAAAAATTAATCAAATAATACTATTAATAATAAAAATATGAAATAATATAATAATAATTATAAGAACAATAATAATACTAAGACATATATATATATATATATATATATATATATATATATATCAATATATATAAATTAGACCCAATAATTCTAATAATAATAATAGATAAAAAATAAATAAAGAGAGGAGTAGAAATATCCTGGGTTGAGGCAAACATAGCGTTATTTAGAGAGAAATTAACCCTAATGCACAAGGCAAAACAAAATCATATGTGCTTCTTTCCCAAGATAGAACAACCCGTTAGATCGATCGAGTGCAACGAAAGATCTCTAAACCTTATGAGCACTACTGTTTTAAGAGATAGTACAAAGAAGAAAAGAAGAACACTTTTGAAGGAATTCTAATGTTTGTTGTATCTTTCCCCCATGCACCTAGGTGATATTTATAGATAGAAAAGGGAGACACAAGAGTGAATTGTAATAAAAAATATAGTCGTTAACTATAAATAATATTAACCCATAAAATTAAGAGTCCATAAAATATTAGTAACTTTAGGATAGTATTTTAATTATTTATTTTTTAAATTATATTAAAATATTTCTAACAACAACTTCATTTGCTTCCATCAAATAGGTGATCACCGCAAAAGAAGAAATAAAAAACACAAGAAGACACAAAATACACAACAGTGTAAGCTAATGTACAAAAGAAATATTCATACACACACACACACACACACACACATATATATATATATAT
>Ga0214544_1011048_pt1 | contig 12809 bp, 17 predicted proteins | sample CNSS3metaG_FD_160074 | JGI IMG/M metagenome (GOLD analysis project Ga0214544, IMG submission 160074) | Root nodule microbial communities from cowpea collected in UCLA plant growth center, Los Angeles, California, USA - CNSS3 | ecosystem: Host-associated > Plants > Roots > Nodule | place: USA...
GTAACTTATGCTTATGGTCTTCCATTGGCTTTAGAAGTAATAGGTTCAAACCTCTTTGGAAAAAGTATAAAAGAATGGGAATCTGCTACCAGACAATTTAAGAGAATTCCTAAGAAAGAAATCCTAGAGATATTAAAGTAAGCTATGGAGCTTTGGAGGAAGAAGAGAAGGTTATTTTTCTTGAGATTGCTTGTTGCTTCAAAGGATATGCATTGCGAGAGGTAGAAGATAGGCTTAGGGCTCTTTATGATGACTGCATCAAACATCATATTGGTATGTTGGTTAAAAAATCTCTCATAAAGATTAGTCTACTTAGTCTCAAAATCATGAAGAAAATGAAGAAAATATTTGTTCTGCATAGTGCACTAAGTGTCACTGAGAGTCGCTCAGCTCCCTGACTGGTTTTACAGTTTTATTTATCACGCTTAAGCGCCTCTTATTCAGGCTTAAGCGTGTTTTTCTGTTTTTCTATTGTTTTACTGCTTTGTATAGAAGACCTTATGCCTCCTTGTTGAACAGACTATTTCCTTTCAAAAATATCCATCCTTTTCAATCATTTTAAGGTTTGAATATCATGTTAATGAGGTGCATCCGGAATCAGTGTTTTCCAAGATGGTATCAAGCTCTTCATTTAAAGAGCTCTAGTGCGTATATCTGATCTTTTCTTTCTTTTTCTTTATTCTTGTTTTCTTCTTGCTTGATATTGTTATCTTTATTCTTATTCTTATCTTGATATTATTTCTCTTGTTTCTCATAGTCTTGATTCAAATAATTATCATTCATGGAGTAGAATTTTGATTACTACTTTAAGTTCCAAAAATGAACTTGAGTTTTTAGATGGGACAGTTGTTTAACTTGATATAGATGATTTCTCATATCAAGCATGGAAGAGATGCAACAACATGATGCTTTCTTGGCTGGTACATTTGGTTTCTTCTGGGATAAAACAAAGCATTTTTTGGATGGACAAAGCTGAAGACATCTCTAAAGGATTTCAGAGTTGCAGATGAAAGCCTCTTGTCTATGACACGAAGATCTTTTGATTACTGAATTTTTCATATATAATGCTAAGAATTATTTGGGATGAACTTAATAACTTAAGACCTTAACATTCTTGACCGGATACGATGAAGTTCTTAAGAGGATTGAATGATCAAAAGAGCAATATCAGGTCTCATCAACTTCTCCCTGAAAACGAATCTGGTAATGACTTATAACACATGTTGCTCATCATCTTAGCCAATTCACTCACCACTCAACACCATCAAACTTATATGTGTATCCTTCAACATCTTAAACAAGCTCTTGGATCTTGCTGACAAAAGTTAAGTCTAATTCAAAGTTTTTAGTTAGTGGTTTTGATTGAGTTGTATGTCTGAACTCACGTCAGTGTGTTAGTGATTCCATTATTTCTAGAAATCAAAAAACAACCAACTATCTCTAAAAGTTCATCAGAAGATGAATATAGAGTCATTGCTTCTACCACATGCAAAATAGTATGGCTCCTGTATCTCATGCAAGACCTTAAAATTAATCTTTATTTTAAAATGTGTAAAATCAAATTAATTTAAATATTTAGTGGAGTGATTTAATATCTAAATTCAAGAAAATTATTTTAACTGTTATGAAATAAAGTCAATAACAAATAATAGATAATAGAGAAGAGAAAAAAAATAGAGAATAGAGAATGAGAGAATAGGGAGCAACTCATATGTGTATTATTATTGATAGGAAGAGTCCTCTTTATAGATACAACATGTAATCCATAAAGGAAACAAATCAACTTAGTTAATACAAATATTTACATAAAGAGTAATGAATCATATGAATCATATGAGTAGATGTGTCAAATCAATGAACAATCATTAATTCATAACACTCCCCATTGAGTGTCATTGATAAAATAATGTGCCTGGTTAAAACCTTACTAGGAAAAATCCTTTGTGATAAAAAACCTAGTGAAGGAAAAAGAGTACAACATTTTGTATTCTTTAATACAATATTGTTCATCACATATCATATTTCCCCCCCTCATGTAAACTTACATCATTAAGGTGACGGAGTCCGAACTTGTGAATCATTTGCTCAAAAGTTTTTCTTGGCAAAAACTTCATAAATAGACTTGTCATATTTTCACATGAATAAATTTTTGGATATTTATATCATCTTTCAATTGAACAATACATTTGTCTTCATATATGGTTGTTCATTCCATCTTTGTCGGGGATAGTCACAAGTTTCTTGCACATGTTGAATTATAGACCTTTACCAAACATATTCACAACTTTCCTCGTAATTTTGTATGATTAGAGGATGTTGCTATTATGATTTATTTCATATACCTTCATGAAACCATTGTGCTACCTAGAGGTGTCAATTTAGCCCCTAGCCCATGGGCCAACCCTGGCCCACTCTTCATAAAGCCCCTTTTTAGGGGGGCCCCAAATGAGGGGGCCAAAAAAAAGTCTCAGCCCCCAAAGCCCCCTCTCTAGTTGGTTAGGGCTAGGGCTAAGGTGGGTTAGCCCCCCAAATAATACTATATTAAGCTAAAGTCAAAGATCAAGTTGAGCGACCGGACGGGCACGATGACCCGGACGGGCTCGACGACCCGGATGAGCCCGATATCCCGGACAGACTCGACGACCCAGATGGGCCCGATGACCAGGACAGGCCTGACAACCCAGACAGGCCAGACAACCCGGACGGGCCCAACGAGCCGGATGGGACTAACGACTAGGACAGGTCCTATGACCTAAACGGACCCGACGACCCGGACGGGCCCAACAACTCGTACGGGTCCAACGATCCGAACGGGCCCAACGACTCGGACGGGCTCGACGACCCGAACAAGCCCAATGATCAAGACAAGCCCAATGACTCGAAAGGGCCCGACAACCCGGATGGGCCCGACCACCCGGACGAGCGTGATGACCAGGACGAGCCCGATGACAAGGACAGGCCCAACCACCCGAACGGGCCCAACCACCCGAACGGGCCCAAAGACCCGGATGGGCCCGATGACCCGGACGGGCCCGACGACCTAGACGGTCCCAACGGGCCCAATGACCCGGACATGCTCGATGATCCAGATAGACCTAACGACCCTAACGGGCCCGACGACCCTGACGGTCCCGATGACCCAAACGTGCCCAACGACCCAAACACGCCCAATGACCTGGATGGGCCCGATGATCCAGACAGACCCAACAACCCGGACGGGCCTGACAACCTGTACGGGTTTGATGGCCGAAACGGGCCCGACGACCCAAACATACCCAACGACTCGGATGGGCACGATGATTTAGATCCCCAATGACTAGAACGAGCCCGATGACCCGACCCGCCTGACGACACGAACGGGCCTATTCAGATCGTTGGGCAATTCTGAATCATTAGTCTCGTCCGACTCATTGGGCCCGTCTGAATCGTCGGGCCCGTTCGTGTCGTTGGGGCTGTTTGGATCATTGGGCGCGTCCGGGTCGTTGGGCATGTCCGGGTCGTCAAGCCCGTTCGGATCGTTGGGCCCGTCCCGGTCGTTGGGCCCATCTGGGTCGTAGGACCTGTTTGGGTCGTCGGGCTCGTCCAAGTCGTCGGGCTCGTCCATGTTGTCGGGCCCATCCGTGTCGTCGGGTCTGTCTGGGCCGTCGGGCCCATCTTTGTCGTAGGACCCGTCCAGGTCGTTGGGCACGTTCTGGTCGTCCGGGTCGTCGGGCCTGTTTGGATCATTGGGCCCGTATGGGTCGTTAGGCACGTCCGGGTCGTCGGGCTTGTCTAGGTCGTAGGGTCCGTCCAGGTTGTCGGGCCCGTCTAGATTGTCAGATTCGTCTGGGTCGTCGGGCCCGAGGCGTGTCCGAGTTGTTGGGTCCATATGGGTTGTCGGGCCCGTTTGGGTCATAGTGCTCGTCCGGGTCGTCGAGCCTGTCCAGGTCGTCGGTCCCGTCCGGGTCGTCGGGCCCGTCTGAGTCATCGAGTTCTTCCGTGTCATCGGGCCCGTCCATGTTGTCGGGCTTGTCCGTGTTGTCGGGTTTATCCTGGTTGTCAAGCCCATCTAGGTCGTCCGGGTTGTCCGGCCCGTCTACATCGTCTGGGTCGTCAGGCCCGTTTGGGTCGTTGGGCCTGTTTGGATCATCAGGCTCATTCAAGTCGTCGTTCTTGTCGAGGTCTTCGGGCAGGTCCGGATCGTTCGATCTATTCGGGTCGTCATGCTTATCCGGTTCGTTGGGCCTGTCCCATAAATAGTAATATATTTTAAAAAATAATATATTTTTCATGTGGAAGATGAAAGCCCATGGGTTGGCCCTGATCCACAGGGCTTTTGTAGGGTTTTTGGCCTTGTGGACTTCTTTGTTGGGGGCTTTTTTTTTAATGTGGGCTTTTTTGGCCCTAGCCCACACGGGTCAGGGGCAAGCCCTGTGGGCTGGACCAAATTGACACCTTTATTAGAAACAAATATGTTTGATCACTAATTCGATCACAAATAATATATTAGTATTTGTAACAAAATTTAATGATTGATTTAGTAATCTATTTTTTTATGATTGAATTAGATATCAATTTAATTTAGTAATGAAATACTTAGACATTAAGTCACTCACTAGATCGAGAAAAAAATTATTTGCTCATTCAATCACTAATAAAAACTACATGTTACTGATTTTTTGTGATTGAAAATCTGTTCACCAAATTGGTTATTAATTTAAAAATATATATTTGATCACTTTTAATCACAAATTATTTTTATAATAATGTTAATTGCAAGTTCTTTTATGTTTCCTGAGGAATTTGGATGACTTTTTGTAGTTGCATGTAATTTTTATGCAGTTAATTCTTTAAAAAAAACAATGAAATTTGAATGTAATTTTTTTGTAAACTAGAAAGGAAATAAAAGAAACAATGGAAGAAGTGAGAAACTGTAAACAGAGAAATTATAATCATTACACAATTAAGTATGCTAGATGATCTATTAATTTGAAAACATTCTTAATTATTGATTAATTTTGACAAAATTTATCACAAGTAATAAACATCATATAAAATTGTAACTAAATTGTTGGATAAACAGAACTTTCTTTTATATGTTTTTATATGAGGTTAGTGATGTTATAAAAGTTTCATTCATCTAATTTTAATAATCTTCTAATATTTAATATTATTCAATATCTATTTCATATTAAGATATATTATTTTATTTTGGAATCTAATAATAATAATAAATAATAAGGTATTTTATAATATTGGGAGTAAGCCATTCCTCCTAACGATTTTATTAAACTTGTAGAAACATGGAATATATGATATTCCAAAGTTAATACATTTTCATAAATCTTTGTTGATACGAAACATGTGTCTTTTTAGTTAATTCCTTTTTTTTCATTATATTTAGTCTTTTTTGTTATGTATTTATGAGTAAACAGAAGTTGATCTTTATGGTTTTTTGTGAACCAGTTGTTAATAAATAATGATAGATATAGTGCGTGGACACCTGCATTAACTACTTCATTCTACTTCCCATAAATCACACTTAATTCATTTTGTACTGTTGCTTCACTTTATTATACGGTGGATGAAGCACATTACGAGATTTGAAACTTTATTATTTAAAACTTAAAAATCAAATCTCTAAATTAGTTAAAATTAGTTTACATATAAATTAAAATAATTTTTTATGAAGATAAATCAGAAAAAAATTATTTAAATATTCATTTTAATTTAGAAAAAAAAAGTTTATTTAACTTGTACTGTTTTCAAAGTTTATTCAACAACTTTGTATGATTTTCTTTTAATAATTAATGTTAGCTCATATACAACTCTAATCTAACATTCAAATACTTTTGCACTGTTTCTTTTCATTCCTACAATTCCTTACCATTACCAACATCTCAGTCCTAGCAAATTAACCAACACATGTAGCATCTTATCAAACTTTATTGACTCATTGCTAACATCAAAGAAAAATCGATAATAATGTTGACAAAAGAAAATATATTTTGCAGTGTCAATATGATTCTGCAGAATGAAAATGAGACCAGTACTCCTTAACAAGCTGCTTGAATAGCGATCCTTCTTTCTTCATCAAGTTCATTGGTTCATCATACTCCACCAATTTTCCTGTCAATAATACAAGTATCCCATTCATTGAAGAAAACAAGTAAAAGTTATAGTTAGAACATACGATACGAACTCTTCTATTTGCACTCCTTAGAGGAAATAAAGAGGTTTTCAACATCAAATTTACCATCACTAATTGAAAGAACCATACTGCAATCCATCACGGTTGGTATTCTGTGTGCTACTGTGATCACTGTACAATCTGCAAACTCAGTTCTAATGGTTTTCTGCAGAATCAAATCAGTAGCATTGTCAATTGATGCAGTTGCTTCATCCAACACCAATATCCTGCTTCTCCTTAACAGCGCACGCCCCAAACAAAATAATTGCCTTTGTCCCATGCTCCAGTTTGATCCATCTTCCACAACTGTTACAAATTGTTACAAGTTATTATATATCAACCAGGACAAAATAACTTGTGACATAGAACGTGTACCTGAGGAGTTTAGTCCCTCTTCTTTCTCTTGTACAACTTCTCGCAGCTGACACTTCCCAAGAACCTTCATATTGAGCAACATATATGATACACTTGCAATGCAAAGCAAAGATAACTAGAATGTACTTGGTTTTACCTCCCATATTTCTTGATCAGAGTATTGAGATAAAGGGTCTAAATTATATCTAACAGTTCCATTAAAAAGAGTAGGATCCTGAGGTATAACTCCAAAACGTGACCTCAAATCATGAAGGCCAATACAAGATATGTCTATGCCATCAACTACAATTTTTCCACCTGCTGCCTCCACCAGACGAAATAATGCACTGATAAGAGTGGACTTTCCACTGCCTGTTCTTCCAACAATTCCAATCTTGTGTCCTGCTTCAAATGTGCATGTGATTCCATGAAGTATAAGTGGTCCATATGGCCTGTATCGTATCTTTGTATAAACAAGAAAATTACATGTGGTTCATTTCAATTACCATTTTTCTGAACATTTTGATTCACATTTAAATAAGTACCAATTACCTGCAAGTCATTTAGTTCTACTTTACCAGCAACTGGCCAATTTGAAGGAGGACGATTTCCTGCTATTACTTCTGGGGCCTCACTTGGTATATGCATATATTGATTTAGCCTCTCTACGGATACTATGTAATTTTCTAGACTGCATTGATTTTGAATTAAAAATACTAAGGAAGCGTTTAAGGTAAGGCCATAGGAGAGAACCATGCCAACCAATCCTGGAAAAATAATGTGATGATTGTAATTCTCAAAGCCAAAGTCATCACAATTGACATATAACATTGAATCAAAGTCTCACCAGAGCTGAAAGTTCCTGGTGGAAGCACAACCATGCATAGAGCTGCAGAGGTAAGGAGTAATGCACTGATTACTTCTAATCTTTGGATCAGCCACTCATTTGAGGCAAAACTGTGAAAGAAGGGACTGGCATTGATATCAATTAGATCAAGATTCTTCTTGAAAAAACGATCTTCTTCCTCAAAAGCTCTTATTGTCACAGCTCCAGCAGTTGTTTCAGCTATATGATTAGCTACAAATGATTTTGTTGTGCCATTCACGCGCATCAATTCTTTTGCAGTGGAAAAATAATATTTCTGGTTTTATAAAGAAATACCTTAGATACTTTGGATAATGAGCATTATTTAGTTAAATTTTTCAATTCTATCAAAATAGAATACATAGAAGACACAATTTCAGTATGACAATATTTTCAAAGATGAATTTGTTCAATACCTGCAAGCGAATTGCAGCATAAATCATTGGTAAGGAGACAACCAAGACTTGCCAAGAGACAATGGCTAGAACTATGAGATTAGAACATAAGTATATAACACCTACCGTAGTGAAACTTAGCATAAAAGGTATATCAAGATCCATAATGCTAAGATCTGATGAGACCTGAACAAGGAAATGATAATCAAAATACTATTATGCTATTACTAGCATTAAAATCAAGCGAGGAAAGAAATTGTATAATCCTTACCCTGCTAAGTATCCTTCCCAATGGTGTACAATCATAAAAGGACATTGGTGCACGAAAAAGGGAGTTAATTAACTGTACAAATAAATATGTTGATGATTGAATACCAAAGGCAACAACAAGCAGAGTTCTGATCAACAAGAAAATTATAGAAGCAACCCCAATCAAGAAGTAAACTACAATCAACTGCAGTGTGCTGACTTGGGAATTGTCAACCTTTGCAGCCATCCATGAGTTTTGCAGTATCTGGAGAATCACAAACATGAGGTGACAAAAAGAAGCCATAAAGAAGTATGCATAACCTTTCTTCTGATTCAAGTATTGCAAGTACGGTTTGAACCCTGTGTTTCCTATCTCTCTCTCTTCTTCCTTTATTAACTGATTTTCATTTGTTGCTTTTAACTGCTTCTCCATGAAAGCTTGTGTAATCTCTCTTGCAGAAGTTGAATGTCTCTCGGAAGAAGAAACATTCATAGGGTTGTCAGAACCTGCAGTTTCATTGTGAGCATTAACAAGATTCTGGAATTCTCGGCTTGAAGTCAACAAATGATGATAAGGAGCAACTTCTAGGATTTTCCCATTTGACATCAACTGTGAAAGGAAAGAAGAAAATTCAGTCTAAAAGTAGAAGCAAGAGAAAAACTAACTTCAAAATCATTATTAATTTACAATCACTGGTTATATGCAGGAAACATACTAAAGAAAGAATGAACAATGTGTTAAGGTTAACGAATTACCATAACAGAATCAAACGCTGGTAGAAAGTCGACTTGATGAGTTACGAGTAAAACAGTTTTTTCTTTAAGACCATCCATGATGTATTCCTGACAAATTTGAAAGCCATTTTTGAGTAAGGAATGACTCATACAACATAAATGTAGAATTTGAAGTAAGGAAGATGACATTACATTAAACAAATTTGTGGCAGTATGTGCATCAACAGCACTAAATGGATCATCCAAAAGATATACATCAGCATTCTGATAAAGAGCACGTGCAAGTTGAATTCGCTGCTTTTGACCCCCACTCAAGTTAACTCCTCTCTCACCTATTTCTGTGAGGTCTCCATGAGGAAACAGCTCCAAATCCTTTAGCAGTGAAGATCTACGAAGTGTTTCTTGATATCTATGAGCATCCAAATCCGATCCAAACAAAATATTTTCCCGTATTGTTCCTGTTTGTATCCATGCTGTTTGAGAAACATATGCAAACTTTCCATAAACTTCTATCTGTAAGTCAAAATGTGAGATTAAAACTCCTCTTAGCAACACAACTACAATGGAGGACAGAATAACTTCACTTCAAGAAGTGGAAATCATGTGCTAAATACAACATTTCATTATAAAGTTGAACTACCAAGAAAGTGTTATATTATAACCAATTAGGTTACCCCAAGAATTAGTATTGTAATCTATGAGCATACATGGAAGAAAAGCTTACAGTTCCCTTTGTCAGAGGAACTTCACCGAGAATTGTAGTTAAGAGGGTTGATTTTCCTGAGCCAACTTCTCCACAAATTGCCAACTTCTGCCCATGTCTAATCTCCAAGTTTATGTTCCTCAGTGTTGACTTTGATACATTACCTTCCCATGAAAAGTCAGCAGATTTGATCGAAATTGAGCCCTTGATACTATCATCAAAACACCTATGCTTGAATTTTGCACTCTGTAATTCAGGTGCCTCAAGGAAATTAACAATCCTGGAAAATGCAACTTTTGCTTGAATGACCACCCCAACAACATCAGGGATGGCTGTAATCGGTTCTTGCACCAGGCGTAAAGTTGCCACAAAAGTGAAAACATTGTTTGCATGTAAAGGAACATTCAAAAAGTAGCATGCCCCAAAAGAAGCAGCAGACACCAAAACAGGTGAGATCCAAAATAAAATTATGTTGTAAGCCTTTCTCAGTTGCACTGCACTCAACAATTTCAGTTCAATGTTTCTTAATCTTTCAATAGCATTTTTAAAATGCGTTTCCCACGCATATAGCTTCAGCACTTTCATATTCACAAGGGCCTCAGAACTCACCTTCAATCTCTCATCTTGTGCCACCACGAGTTTACTCTGAAACTTATGCTGCATCTTTGCTAGTGGAGTATTGCAAAGCACAGTGAGAACTATCACCACCAATGAGGCAATTGTTGCTAGGCCAATAGCACGAAAAAGTATTATAAGTGCAATACATAGTTGTACGCTTGTTGTCCAAGTCTGGTGAAACCAAAATGGGAATTCTCCAATTCTGTAAGCATCCACAGTCACATAATTCATTATCTCACCACTAGAGTGTGTCAATCTAGCTGCACCAGACAACCTCAATATTTTGCTATAAATGGAAGCTGTAAGCATTGACCTAATTTTCATCCCAACAAGCCTAGTGCGAAAATACCATTGCCTTTGTGATAGGGACTCTGCAATTTTTGTAATGAAAAGAGATAAGACCAATACATAACCCTCATATTTGAAACTGCCATTACCCTCAGCAATTGATATAAAAGCATTCAAAAGTACAGGACCAGTACATACACTAAGTACCTTGAGCAATGCAAACAATCCTGACATCAAAATATCTTTCCAGTGGCAAAAAACTATTGCCCACAAAATTGATGATTGTGACAATGATTCTTTTCCCTTTTGCGTGTTCAATTGTTCTATAAACGACAAATAGCAAAATTCTGCTCGATCCAATTCTGGCAACTTTGGGATATCCTCATCCTGAAGTGTTTTTTCTTGACCAATTTTCATCAATGGATTCAACCACCAAAACGACATTCTACTGAGGAATCCAGCTTTAGCAAATGGGGTTACGTAGTTATAAGGATCAACTTCATGAAAGTCGTTGTTTAAGGAATCATAAAAGTCTTCATCAATACTTGTAGCAGTGTCTTCGCATTTAGGTGTTTTATAAGTGCACAAGAGTAGTAAAACTGCTCCTGGAAAAGATAGAACATCTAAAGCTTCCTTGAAGTTCAGTTCTCTGTTACTAATTGCATAAGACATGGATAAAACACAGAGAACACTCGAAATAAATAGTGTAACAAGTGAAAACAACCACAACCATGATCTTGGAAGTTGTTTCAACTTAAGACTTACACTTAATCCTACTATCAACCATCTGAATCCTTCAAAGAGTTCTAGTAACCACCCATTAAGTGGAAGAAGATTGTGACTCTTCCTTAAGTTTTCCTCTAAACCCCAAATCCCTAAGCACAAATATAACAACCCCAGAGATGCATTGGTTATGGAAGAAATTAGCTGCAAGTTTGAATATCTTTCCACCTGAAACATACCCTGAAATGGTCTGAACAAATACCTCTGGATTAGAACGAATGCCAGTATGACCAGCACTGACACATCAAAGCAAAAGATCAAGAACTGGTTGAAGCATGAATAAGGATCTTTCAAAGTTTTCAAATCAAAACAAAATGGCTGTTTTCCTCCAGTCCCAGGACAATCAGCTTCTGCACAAAACATGCTCAAAAATTCCTTCATCGTTGTATGTGCTCTTTGCTGCTTAAACCCTGTCATGAAGGAATACAATAAGCTTTTTATTGAGAAATCATTGTTCTAAAAATTAAAAAGAAAAATTGAGTCCAGAAAGAGGGTCCTCAATAGTAGAATTGAACCGAAAACTAACATAGCAGTTAGTTTTTGAAAACCAAGTTGCATATGCAGCCGCCAAAGCGAGAAGCAGCAGCTAAGTTAGTATTGAAAATATTCAACTCTGCTAAAAGGACACTCTACTTGTCATGGAAGATAAAAGAAAAACAAATCGTACAGACTTTAATTCATCATGATGAGTACAAAATTATAAAATCAGTGAAAAGATTGAACATAGTGACAGCTACGGGTTGGACCTGTTTCCAATACTTCACCGTTATTAAATCATTTTCGTCAACTAACAGTATATTCCTACTCTTCGAATATTTTTTAAATTATTTTTGCAAACACATAAAAGAATATATATTTTATCTCCTAAATGCCGAATAACGAAAGATATTGCTATTGTATAAATTTGGTCAATATATTTTTCATTAACATCGAGATCACTTTCGGACACAACTTCCATGTTTATTTTCCATCATGTTAAGTTGACATGTCAGAGCGGGTCAGGTCCGTCGGACCAGTCTGTTAACTCACCAAACAAAAGGCAAGCCGGGTTAGATTTTCCAACCCGCCAATCCGTCATAGTCTAGTTCGTCTAACCCGTCAAAGAAGGAGACCAAAGGTGAGCCAGTCTATCCAGGTCTGTTAACCCTTTTTTTTTAAATTTTTTTATATTTAAAAATTAAAAATAATTAAAATAAATAATATTTTATATTATATAAACAAATTTATATATAAAAAATTTTAAAAAAAAAATTTAAAAATGTTAAAAGAAAATTAAAAAAATATTAATTTCTTTTCTTAAAAAAAAAGGTGGTGGGCCAGCCCCTCGGTCCATCATGAGACGGGTTAGGTTACAAAATTCAACCCTTCTTGTTCTGACGGGTCAGCCTGACCTGACCCGTTTCTTGTGGGCCAAAGGTGGAGGTGAGCCAAATCAGGCCGAGCTGACCCGTTTTGACACTCCTAATGTTAAGAAGTAGATTTTAAATCTAACTCAGTTCTACAAGATTAGTCAGTAAGGTGATATTGATACTCACTTTTATATATATATATATATATATATATATATATATATATATATATATATATATATATATATATATATATATATATATTATTATTATTTAAATTTTTTATTTCTTATATTATTTT
>Ga0214544_1011049_pt1 | contig 12808 bp, 5 predicted proteins | sample CNSS3metaG_FD_160074 | JGI IMG/M metagenome (GOLD analysis project Ga0214544, IMG submission 160074) | Root nodule microbial communities from cowpea collected in UCLA plant growth center, Los Angeles, California, USA - CNSS3 | ecosystem: Host-associated > Plants > Roots > Nodule | place: USA...
ATAATAATAATAATTGTTGTTATTATTATTATATGTTACTATTATATATTATTACTATTAGTATTATTAACATTATTAGTAGTAAAGTTATTACTCTTATTTGTAATATATAATATTATTACTATTATATATTTTTGTTAGTAATTACATCTCAATTTTTATTAGTTATGATAAATTATTTTTTTGTCTTAAACTTAAAAAAAATAGGTATATTGATAAATATATGATTAGTTTAAAATTTCACTACAATATTTCATTGTTGATGTTCATACTCATTCAAATTTGAAGGATTTGTCGACCATTATTGAATTATGTCAATCTTTGACAAAAAATAAACAAATTAAAGATATTTTACTTAGATTGATTTTCTAATTCATTTTATTTAACTCTTAATGTTTCATTTTTTACAACGAAGATTATCAAAACAAAATTCGGAATAAGATGAAAGATGAATTTCTTGAATGCAATATGATTATTTACATTCAAAAAGGAATAACTGGAGATTTTTATTCCGAATAAATTATTGATGAGTTCAAAATTTTTTACTATAAATTATTTTGGCTCCTCCAAAATTAATTGTCAAGATCTGTCACAGGTTATTAATATCAATTATAATTAATAATCATTATTACTATCAACTATAAATATTATTATCATTATTATTAATTATAATTATTTCTATTATTATAGTAGTAATATTATTATATTACTATTATTATTATTATTAAGAATTATAATTATTATAATAGTTATTATTTTTATTATTATTGTTTTTATTATTATTGTTAGATACACATTTTTAGGGATGTCAATAGGGCGGGTAGGGTATGGGTAGTAGTTCCCCCATACTCTACCTGGTGGATAAATATTTGGCCCGTATTCGTACCCATATTCGTCGGGTACTCGTCTATTTTTTTTATATCCGCAAGTATCCATAGTTACCCGCAGATATTTACAAAATTATTTAAGAAACAAATATTTAATCATAAATTCAAATAAAATAAAATAAAATACATCATTGTCATAAATTTTAAATAAAGTTCAAATAAACTCAAGTTCATACAAGTCCAAATAATTATAAAAATAAATATAAAATGACGTTCAACACAATGAAAATTCTTTGATTAGTGTTTTGATCAATAAACTCACTTTTTCTGATTGATTCCTGAAAAATAAACAAAATAAACAAATAATAAAACTCAACTGCCACGTGTTAAGTATTCTTATTTTGATTCCATCATTTGACAACAAACATACCATAAACGTCACTATTTATATAGGGTTTGATGTATATGCCCAATTTCAGAGAAAGGAAAGAGAATAGTGTCAAAGGGGTGTACCTAAAAGAAGACAATGCACCAATACTTGAAGTTGGAAGAATGAAGACAGAAGAGAAGACAAGATGTGCAACTTAGAAAAAATTAGGTTAAAATGTTTTTTACTAATATACATATATGGGTATTTTTATGAATTAAAGTTTAACGGGTATGAGTATTCACGAGTACGGATACTATTTTACCCGTACCCGCCCTGTTAACATGCGAGTATACAAAATATTCGTACCCGTGGGTATCCATTTTTAATATTCGTTTCCTACCGTTGCGGATACCTGCGGGTACATATTTTTTTGACATCCCTACACATTTTACTTTTAGTTACTATGTAGGAACCATGTTTCAATTACTTATCATTTTTATTTGTTTTGTTGTTCATTTATCTTTCCATTTGAACAATTATTTCAATTTAAAAAAATGGTTACTAAAATTCATAAAATAATAAAACTGAAAAATAATTTTTTTATTATAAATAATTATTTAAATTTAAAATATAATAATTAAGAGGATAAAATTGATAAAATAAAAAGGACACCAAAGATGTTTATCTCTTTATATATGTAGTTGTATTAATATTAATAATATTATTATTAGTAGTAGTAGTATTAATATTTTTTTATCACTACGCGATATTATTATTATAGTGGTATTATTATTATTATTTTTATTATAGTTAAACACATATTTTACTTTTATTTACTACGAGATCATATTACAATAACTTGCTCTTTGTATTTGTTTTGTTATTCATTTTATCTCTATGTCTTGGTATTTTTTGAATTGTAAAAAAATAGTTACTAAAATTAGTAGAATAATAAAACTGACAAATAATTTTTTATTATGAATAATTATTTAAATTTAATAAATAATAATTAAGAGGATAAAAATGTAAAAACAAAAAAAGGACATAAAAATGTGTATCTCTTTACATATTTAGTTAGTGTATTATTATTATTACTATTATTATTATTATTATTATTATTATTATCACTACGGGATATTATTATAATGGTATTATTATTATTATTATTATCACTACATATTATTATTATTATTATAGTTAGACACACATCTTAATTTTATTTATTACAGATCATATCTCAATTAGTTGTCATTCTTAATTGTTTGGTTGCTCTTGTATATATCTTTATATGTAATTATAGATTATTAGTATATCAACATTAGCCTTGGTATTTGCATTGACATTAATATTTATAGCATAAACATTATTATTATTATTATCATTTGTTTGTTATTATTAGTATCATTATTACTTTTATTATTAATATTATTACTATTTATAGTGATGTTATTAGTATAAGTGTTTTTTTTAATTATAAAAAATGTTATTATACTAAATACTTCTGCTAAATAGATTTTTAATCTTTTAAAATTTTTATAATTTATAATTTATATTGATATTATTATTATTTTAATGGTTAAATAAATATAATAACAATTATATTATTATTCTAAACGTATTTGAAATAAATAAAAAAAGTGCATACACGCACGAGTCATATACTATTATAATTATTTTGTAAAATCAATTAACTACACCATATTGTGATATTAATTTTATTTATTATATTTAAAACTGAATTTACAAATTCATTTCATTGATAATAATATTTACAACAATATAACCTAATTTTCATGATATTTATTATTTTATTTTTATATTATTGTTATTATTATCAATTATAACTCTAATTATAGTTATTATTATTATTATCAGCTCTAATTATAATAATAATTTATTATTATTATTAACTATAATTATTATGATTAGTATTACTATCAACTATAAGTATTATTATTATTATTATTATTATTATTATTATTATTATTATTATTATTAACTACAATTATATTTAAATATACATGATATTATAGTAAGTGATGATAATGCAATGTTATTAAGTTATAATATATAAAATAAAATTATATTTATTAAAAATAAAGTGAAATATATCAAAAAAGATGAGAGAATAACTGTTGATAAACAAAGAAAAAGAGAAGAGCATGGATAAATGATTTTATAAAAAAGTTTGTAAAAGTAACTGTCAATTTTCAAAAAATTTATAAATAATTATATTTTAAAGGGTAAAATTGGTATTTGAAATGTTGACACAAAAGAGAAAATCCTCCTTATATATTGTTATAGATTATTATTATTATAACTAGAACTATAATTATTATAATAGTCATTATTATTATTATTGCTTTTATTATTATGTTTACATACACATTTTACTTTTACTTACTATCTATGAATCATCTTTTAGTTACTTGACCCTTTTATTTGTTTTGTTGTTTATTTATTTATCTCTTTATATATGTAGTTGTATTGTATTATATATATATTTTATCATTACGCGATATTATTTCAGTGTTATTATCATTATCTATTATTATTATTGTTACTATTATTATTATTCTTACTATTATAGTTAAATACACATTTTACATTTATTTACTACGGGATCATATCTCAATTACTTGCACCTTTTATTTGTTTTGTTGTTCATTTTATTTTTATATTTGTGTAATTATTTGAATTATAAAAATAATTACTAAAATTATTAAAATGATAAAATAGATAAATAATTTTTATTAGAATAACTATTTTAATTTAAAAAATAATAATTAAGAGGATAAAATTATATAAACAAAAGAGGACACAACAAATATATATATATATATATATATATATATATATATATATGTATGTATACATACATATATATATATATATATATATATGTAGTTATTGTATTATTATTATTTTTATCACTACGAGATATTATTATAATGGTATTATTATTATTATTATTATAGTTAGACACACATCTTAAATTAATTTACTACGGGATCGTATTTCAATTACTTGTCATTTTTATTTGTTTTGTTATTAATGTATATCTTTATATATAATTATAAATTATTATAGTTCACATTAATCTTAGTGTTAGCATTAATATTAATATTAATATTAATATTTATAACATAAATATTATTATTATTATTATTGATATTATTATTATTATTATTATTATTACTATTCATAATGGTGTTATTATTATAAGTGTGCTTTTTTTTAATTATAGAAAATGTTGTTATACTAAATACTTTTGTTAAATAGAGTTTTAATTTTTTAAATTTTTATAATTTATAATTTATATTAATATTATTATTAGTATTTTTAATGGTTAAATAAATATAATAGCAATTATATTATTATTCTAAAAAATTTAAAAATAAAAAAAAGTAAAAAAATGTCCGCTCAATTAATTATATTATATTGCAATATCAATTCTATTTATTATATTTAAAATTGAAATTATTATTGCATCACTTAAATTTACTATTTCATTACTTGAATAACAACATTTACAATAATATAACTTAATTTTCATAATATTTCATTACATAATATTTTCACTATTTTATTATTTAATATACAAAATAAAACAAATATATGTCTCGTGCGTACGCACGGGTCAGTATACTAGTTACTATTAACATTGATACTACTGGCATTACTATTTATTTTGAGCTTTTTAAGTTGTTTATATCTGCATGGGTTTTAATTTACAAAATTTAACATCAAATTTATATTATTTCTATTTTATATGGGATCATTCATAGTTAACAATGTACCTACATTTTAATTTTATTTTGTACATTTATTTTATTTTTATTTACTACATGATCACATTTCAATTACTTTTTTTTATTATTATTAATATTATTAGTAGTAATAATAAATTTATTAGTGTTATTATTATTATTATTGATATCACAATTAGTATTATAGTAACATTGTTAGTATTATAATTTGAATTAATATTGTAACATTTCATTTAATAGAATAAATCTATTAAATAGAAATAATAGATTGACTGAGCTTGTTATGGAGAGCCTTGAGTCGGACCTGGTTAAGGTCAAGATGGCTTCCAACCTGTCCATCGCGAGAATTGCCGATCTCGAGGCTGAGGTGTTACGCCTAGGGGAGGAGACTGCCACTTTGACAAAAGGGGGCAAGAAGCCTATGTTGCATGTTTCGAGAAGGCAAAAAGACAAGTCGTTTTCTTTGTTCCTAAGGTAGATTTGATGAAGTTTGATGTGGAGAAGGAGGTGGTGGGTGGGGAATTGACTGAGGAAGGGCCTGTAGAGGAACCAACCAACGAAAAGGGTGTTTTGCGGAGGAACCGACCAACAAGGAGGGTGTTGTTGTAGGCGGGCATGGGCCTCGAGATATGGAAGTTAACGGTGTAGTTGCCCCTGCAACACCTGTGGTCTAAAGTTGTACTAATTTGCATGAACAAGTATTAGTATGAACAAGTATTATTGTTCTAAGTAAAAAAATTTATTGACATTCGCATAACGCTTTTGCACTTTATTTTCTTGTTGCGAGTGGTTATGGTGAGGTTCTTGTGGAGGGGTTTGAAGTACCTAATTGATTCCTCGTTGCAAAGGGCTTAGTGCCTCAGTAAAGAGGGCTTAACATTGATGTTGTTTCAGTGTATATTCATAGCAAGAGCTTAGGGAAACAAGTAGAAAAAATATAAAGAAAAACAAAGGGGAAAATATAAAGAAAACTAAAGGGGATTTTTTTTATTTATTTTGAGGTTAAAACATTGTCCAACAAAACCCACCTTAGGAAAAAATCAGGGCTAAGGAAAAAGAGTATTTATAATAACTTTTGGCCTTTGAGCTTTGCGGAAAAGTCGGATGAGAGGATATTAACAATCTACTGATATCATAGGAGATCTTATTGAATGTTATTTGAGTGTGTAGTGCCTTAAGTGCGTAGTGCCCTGAGTGCGTTCATTCCGTTAATACGTGTTACTTATACACATATCTCGCCGAATATAGCAAGCTAGAGGTATTGGGCCAAAGTGGGACAAATCTTTAGCTGGGCCGAGTAGGTACAATTAATAATAATAACAATAATAATAATAATAATATTATTATTATTATTGATATTGCAATTAATATTAGTATTATTGTTAATATTATTATTTGAATTTTGAAGTTATATTAGCATTGGTAGTAACATTATATTGATGTTGTTTTCATTTTTGTACGTGATCATGTTTTACAATATGCCTACATATTTACTTTAACAAAATCTTTCGATATATCTAAGTTTTTTTATATTTTAACTATCTATATCTGCATGTTATATTTTGTTTTGTATTGGATCATTCATATATCAGAATATACTTACATTTTAATTTTATTTTGTAATACGTTATAATTGAACTTAATTTATAATTTTTTTATAAATGATCTAATTGAGTCAATTTTTGAAAAATTAAGACTCAATTTAAACAAAAAATTATGTAGCAACTGACTTGAAACTTTTCAATCAAATTGAAAACCAAATTACTAATTAAGCCTCATTAATTTAAACATTATATTAAATAATTTTTTAAATCCATAATCATGCACTAATATACAAAAGGTTTACAATTTAAAAATATTTTAATATATTATTATATAATGATACAATTAATTTTTTCTTTTACATGATTTATCTTTCTATTTTTATAGTATACCCATATATTATGAATAATATAATAATATATAAATATACTTTTAAAATTTATACAAATATATATTAAAAATAAAATTAAAAAAATTTGGTCTCCCCTGTGTCATAATTAAGTTCTGCTAGTGCTACCCAGGTTAAGGATTATTGATATTGGACTGTAAAATTATAAAAATACATAATTATAAAAAAGGTTAAATATATTTTTTATCATTTAATTTTCAGTCAAAATTAAAATTAGTCATTTCTCAAAAAATTTATCTAATTTAGTTCTCTATCTTTAGAAATGATTGAATTTAGTTATTTTAACCAAATTTTGTTAAATGTATTTGAAGATTCATATAATTTCATGATAGCATTTGAGTTATTTACATCGTTTGACTTTAACACATTTATGATCCAATGTTAGTTGAAATGTTATCTTCAAACATGTACATTAAATAAATTAAAAAAAATGTGGTTAAAATGACTAAACTCCCATATTTCTAAAGTTGGAGGATTGGTCCAAAATTTCAAATATGAAATAATTCCAATTTTCACCGGAAGTTAAGTGACAAAAAAACATATTTAAACCTTGTCAAATTTATAATTTATAAAATTATAAAATTACATGTGAAGGTGGCTAGACAAGATAACAACTACATCAACGAGACAATGACTCATTTGAAAGTTTCTAAATTTTCCAAGAACTTAAAATTTAATTAAACAAATTTTAAATTATAAGACTATAAATTATAAATTATAAAATTATAAATCACAAAATATAAAACTACAAAATAACATGTGAAGATATAATGAGAGTGATGTCTAATATAGCATAAACTTATTTGAATAAAAGATAATAGTCACATCACTTAATTACCTAAAATGAAAAATATAAAATTTGTTGGTAATCAAAATAACACAAAATTAAAAACTCTGTTGATGAAAGGAAGAAGATGGACATCTTCCTTCAATAAGGAGTTTTAATGATGATGACGATGACTTATAAAAAAGTATGGAAGACTTGATGATGATGCATGAAAAAATGTTGAAGACTTAAAAGAATGCTTGGATTCAAAGAGATACATTGAAAACTTAGGGGTTTAGTTATTAGGTCTTGTAATATGTGTATGTTATTTAAAATAGTTAAATTAGTATGTTAAAAGTCAAAAGGCAAAACCCAAGTAGTAGAGCAGCAAGAGAATTTTATTTATTTGCAAAACTCACTGGAATAATCGATCATTCTTAGTGATAATCAATTATCTTAGTTAAAACTGATTTTTTTAGAAAAGCCTATGTGATAATCGATTATTACTGTTGATAATCGATTATCGCCTGTTGATAATAGATTATTCTGGCTGATAATAAATTATCACAGCGAGAAAAATGCTTTTAGAAAAATTTTTGTGATAATCGATTATCACTTATGATAATCAATTATCTATGACAATTGTGACTTAACTTTTCATATTCTTAACCTAATTTCTAAATAGGCTTATATAAATAGAGTGATAGGCTTTTATTATCAAATACAAAAGTTAGAGAAGTCTGAGTATTTGAGAACTCTCTGTGGGAAGGCTTTGAAGTGGGTAAAGCGATAACTTTCATCAAGTGGGATCTTGAGTGATTGAGTGTTGTTGTTGTTGCTAGGAGAAGTCAGTCATCCTTTATGTGATTAAAAAGAGGTGTTCATTCCTTATGTGATTCAAAGAAGGTGTTTTCATCCCTTGTGGATTTCAAGGGAGGTGTCTTCATCTCTTATGTGATTCAAGAGAGGTGTTTTCTAAACATAATATTTCTTAATATGATTGTAAGTTTGGTTTATTTGAGTGATTGAGTTAATCTCGTTTTTTAGAGATTAACAACTGGACGTAGGATCTTTTGATCCAAACTAATATAAATATTTTGTGCAATTTTCTCTTTTCTATTTTCTTTATTTTATTGTGTTTATTAAAATAAAGGAAATAATCTTAATTGATCTTTGATATTAAAAGGACAAATTTTAAAAGTACAATTTTTATTAAGAACCCAATTCATCCTCCCTCTTAGTTTTTGTCGAAACACTAATCATTCCGTTGCGCGTTTTCAACAAACTCAAGAGAATGTACACAAGTTTTCAAAAACTTAATATTTAATTAATCCTATAATAAATTTTAAAATTGCAAACTTTTACACTTTTTTTATTAAGTTTATGTTATAATATAAAACTATAATAAATTTATAAAGTAAAAAATCTATAATAAAATAATATATATGATAAAAGTTATAAATTACTTAAACAATATAATTTATATATTCAAAAGTATACACATTGTTTTAACATTATTAATATGATGCAAATTATAAAATTGTAAACTATATAAATAAAATTATGAAGTTAGTTTATATAACAAACCTATGAAATTATATAAAAATAGTTATAAAATTATACAAATTAATATAAAATTTTAAACTATGTAAAATTGTAGTATTATAAATATAAATTGATTATATAAAGTCATGTAAAAGTACATAAGTTATGTCAAGTATATGTAAAATTGTGAATTATATAATTTGTATGATTAATTTAAATTAGTGAAAATACATATACGCTTTTTATTTTACTTTAAATAAAATAATAATAATTATTGTTATTATTATAATTATAAAATTAAACATAAATTATTTTTATAATTTAATTATAAATATGGTTAAATAGTAAAAAGTATTGTAGGTAATGTTGAAAACATGCAGCAGAATAATTAGGTATTGACAAAAACCAAGAGGAGTGATTTGGTTTAGTAATAAAATTAATATTTTAAAAATTTTCCAAAATTTTACCGTTTAATTTAAACTCTTAGTTTCTTTAAATGCAACTGCAGATAAAATAAAGAGATATTATAAAATTAAATATAAATTATTTTCATAATTTAATTATAAATATGGTTAAATAGTAAAAGGTATTGTAGGTCATGTTGAAAACGTGCAGCAGAATAATTAGGTTTGGACAAAAACCAAGAGAGGTGAATTGGTTTAGTAATAAAATTATTACTTTAAAAAATTTTCCAAAATTTTACCGTTTAATTTAAACTCTTAGTTCCTTTAAATGAAACTGCAGATAAATTAAAGAGATAAAAAAGAAGATTCAACACAAATATTTATACTGGTTTAGATCAAAATATCTTACGTCCAGTTGTTAATCTCTGTAAACAAAAAGATTAACTTAATCACTATAAATATCATATTACAATCAGATAAAATGAGAATAAGGAAAAGAAAACACCTCTCTTGAAGACACAAGAGATAAAAGTAAATTTCTCTGAATCACATAGAGAATTTGACCTAACTTTTATAGCAACAACAACAATACTCAATCTCATAAAACCTCTTTTAGGAAAAGTTATCGCTCCACTCACACTAGGCTTTTCAAAGCTCTTTTAAGAACACTCAAAGAACTTCTTTGCAAACACAACACTAAGACTTTGACTCTCAAAAAGGTAATTTCAAAGTAACACTGCAGTTCTTTAAATAGGGGTTTCGAAAATTAGGTTAAAAACTGAACAAACATTTTCCAACTGCGAAGGATAATTGATAATGTCCATTTTTACCTCTTTTTATGTGTTTATTGTCATGAATAAATCAACTCTTTTCTAGTTTTTATCTTGTTATATCCTCAAGTTTAGTGTGTTTTGTATTGTTTTGTGTCTTAGTTGTTGTATGCTTGTTTTGCCTCTAATCTCTCTTTTAAGTGCGTTAAATAAGTTAATAGGAAGCATTTGTGGTGGAAGACAACAAGCAAGAACTCAAAGGAACATGATTGGACAAGAAAACATTGATTTTGAAGCAAATACCCACGTCGGGTGCCACTGGAATCACGCTTAGTGCTTCAAATACATAATGTTGTCAAACTGCTCAAGGCTGAACGGTGGCGAACTATGGCTGAGCGCCACAAGACTGAGCGGTGGAAAGTAGGGCTGAGCGGCATTTAATTTGCAGAATTTGGCGCTGAGAGATGTTGAGACAAGGTTGAGCGGTGGCTCGCTGACATGTCAAAAAATGGGTTTTTAAACTTGTTTCTCGCGAGGGTTTGGTCCATTCCTCATTTTGCACAATAGAGAAACACTTTTGGGTGCTTGGAGAGCCTCTTGGAGGTTGGTAGGGGTGTTACGAAACTCTCCCACTCCTCCTTAGGTCTTCTCCTCCATTCATGGTGGTTTTTCCCCTTTTTAGGGTTGAAGAGGAAGATGGGTTACAAATTGGAGGTGTTGATGCGAAGGGGAGGCGCAATTGAAGCATGGAGCAGCTGCTAAGAACCTTGGGAGAGGGTTTTCATCTTCTCTTTGGTTTCCATCTCTTCCCTATCTCTCTAATTTATAAAACCTAGGTTCTCCACCCTGGAGAGCTAAACGCATTTGTTGAGATTATATGTAATGAACTAAATTCTTGTGTATTTTGTGATGTTAATCCATATGCTTTTCCATTTCTATGTTAGCATTTGATTTCCATGCTTAATGCTTGCTTTGGTTTTGCCACCCATGCATGATTTGTGGTTCTTGAGGTGTTGAAAAATGTCTTTTGAACCTAGAACTAAAATTGAATGCCTAATGGAGCTTGTATATAGGGATAAAATATAATTCATTAGTAATCTTAAGACTCTTGAACTTAATGCATGATTTCACTTGTTGATGATTCAAGGAATTGAAACTTGATGAGTTATCATAGACTCAAAGTCACTAGAAATAGGATTTAAGTATTTTTGTGAGTTGATTTTGGCATAAAATTGGAATTGGGATGTTTGTGAATGCATGGGAATAAAGTGAATGAAATCTAGTATTGACAATTGTATATAATCTATGTTAAATTTATGTTGCACACCAACTGTTTGATAAAATACCAAAAAGAGTTTCTTTGTGTTTTTGTGAGCTTTGTAGTTTATTTGAGTTGTGAATTGCGAGAGTTGTCATGTGTTGCACAAGTCCCTGTGAAGAGAACGATATTTATTACTTGCTACGTGCGACCGGTGCACTTGCCATTTTTCACTTAACAATAATCAATTATCATTTATGATAATCGATTATTCTAGTGAATTTTCTAAAAACAAAAGTTCGAAGAGATAATCGATTATCCTGGGAGATAATCGATTATCACTAAGGATAATCGATTATCACTATGGATTTTACAAAAATGAGGCAACCCACAGAGATGAAGATCATGCTCCTGATTCAAATTTAATTTAAACTACTTTACAACAACAATTAACTTATTTTACAAGATAACTTTAAACATTAAAAACTTGTCTTCAATTTTGCTCGGTGATTATTCAAAATTTCCAGGCTTTCTTCTTTGGCCGACAAGTAATTTTTAATTATAAAAATGGTTAAATTTAAAAATGTGGTCAAATAGTAAAAAATAGTTAAATTTAAAGAAATGATCAGTTATTGGTAAAATAATTATTTGAATTAAGATTTTTTTATTTAAATGATAAAATTGAAAAATAATTGTAGACATTATTCACATTATATAAGTGTGTGCAAACTTCATTTTATAATTTTGTTTTGTGAAGTTGAGTCCTAAAATTCAATTCTTAACAGGGTATAAGAGTCACATTAAAGTCTATCATAGTGAAAATTGTTATTTGTTAGGTCTATTATTCCACATGCTATTTAGTCTCTTTATAAGACCATCCATTAATGTTAGTCTCACGTTGCATATGTGTATGCTTTGATGTGATGAGGTGTCTTGGAGGTCTCCCGTGGACTAGAGGTAAAACCAATTCACGGTATATAAATAAGTGTAAACCTTAATGTAGAACTAGAGTTGATATACGATATATATATATATATATATCATTTTAATATAATATATAACTCAAAACTTTAATTATAAATTTTGATCATATGATAATATTATTTTACTACACATCACTACTCAATTAGTTAATTAGTGTGAATTT
>Ga0214544_1011052_pt1 | contig 12806 bp, 5 predicted proteins | sample CNSS3metaG_FD_160074 | JGI IMG/M metagenome (GOLD analysis project Ga0214544, IMG submission 160074) | Root nodule microbial communities from cowpea collected in UCLA plant growth center, Los Angeles, California, USA - CNSS3 | ecosystem: Host-associated > Plants > Roots > Nodule | place: USA...
CTTTTTTCGAATTTTTTTTTTTTGCTTCATGTGTTTATTGTTCTTCATGCATAGTTGTTTTTCATGAAAGGTTTAATTTTTTTCATGTTTTTTGTGTTAAAGATTTGAAAATCCTTCTTCTCTAAGACAATCTGTTCAGTAACATTTTCTCTAAGCAGCAATCTATTTTGAACGTTTGCTTTGAAGGTTAGTTTTTGCTTTTTTTCTTCCTTTTCTTCTTCTTCTTCTTCTTGAATCCTTCTACTTTCTTCTTCTTCATACGAAGTTAAATTTTATTTTCTTCCTGTTTATTGTTCTTCATGCAAAACAGAATGTTTGCTCCGTCAAGGTTAGTTTTTGTTGTACTTTTTTTTCCTTTTTTTTCTTCTTTTTCTTCTTTTCTTCTTCTTCTCCGTAGACCCTTCTTTTTCTTTCTTCTTCTTCATGCAGATTGCTTCTTGTTTTTATTGTTCTTCATGAAAGGTTTGATTTTTTTCATGTTTTTTTGTGTTAAAGATGGTTTGGTGTGGGATAGTACATTTTTTCTTCTTTTTTCTGCTCTCCTGTCATAACAAATTGTCATTTTTATCCAACCTTTTTCAATATTGGGTTTCATTTTTTTCTAGGGTTGAAGGTTATTTTGTCTTTTTCCTTATCCTTTTGCAAATGTAGAGGTGATAGTTCTTGGCGCGAGTACTTTGATACTTTAGTTTGAAATGTAGGTTTTTGATGGTTCTTTGGTTTGGTAATATGTTGTTTTTTTTCTTTTAATTTTTTAAAGTTTCATTCTTTAATATTTTTCTTCTTTGGTTTGGTTTGGTTTGGTATTGTGTTGTTGTTAAAGGGCAACATTTACGCATTTGTTTTTCTTGGTAAGTCTATTTCTTCATTTTAATATGTTATGTTGTTGATATACTATGTTATTGATATACGGTAAGTTTAGGATTTGTTTATTCTGTAAAGTTGATTTTATATAAGAAGTTGTTCTTTACATTTTAGGTTTTTGTTACTTTTTTTTTGTTCTTTTTCCCTTACACTTTCAGGAGATAAGCTTTTGGGATTTTGGTTTCATCCGTCTGGTATTATTCATTATCTTTTTCTTTTTTTTTGCTTATGTTTTTCATAAGTTTTTTTTTTCATTTTCCTCTATTGTTGTTTTCTTTTTTGTATTTCTCAATTTTTTGTTCTTATTGTTGATGAATGATTATTCGTACCATTTTGTTGTTAAAAGATAAGTTTATTATGTTGATGAATTATTGTTAGTACCGTTTTGTTGTTAAAAGATAAGTTTATTACTTATTTTTGATTTGTGGAGATGATTTATTTTAATATGTTATTTTGTACCTTTTAGGCTTTTCTGGTAACATGTTCTTTCATTCCTCTATTAGCAAGTAAGATTTAGTGTTTTATTACTTTTTTGTTGTATGGAGTTTACTTATTTTTAATTTATTTTTACTTTTTATTCTTTTCATTTTAATTTTTTATGTATGTTGGGAATAGAACATTTTTACCCACATGTTGTATGTGTTTGATCATGATCCCAATGGTCATATTGGATTCTACTGGGGTGTTGCAAATGATGGTTCAGTAGTTGTGCTAAATCATTTGCACCATTTCCAATTGGTATGTAAATGTGGTTTATCTTTATCTTTGCTAGATCTGATTTTGTAATTTAGCATTGGGAAAAGTTATAATTTATGAAAGATTCTCTAATGTCAAAACGTTGATTCTAAATCACCATTGAGATTACATTTCTTTTTTGTGTGTGAAAGTAATACAACTATAATGCATAACTTTGGTTGGATTTGCAGGGCGTATGTTTCATAGTGAACATGGTGTGATAAACTTTAAACATCCAATGAGAAAGATTTTAGTTTCATAACAAATTGTCTACAATATTAAACATGACTATGGTGAATTCATTCTAATATGAATAACAAGAGATTTTATATTTTATTACATGTGTATTTGTTGTCATTGTATGTTGTTAATGTTTATTCACAAAATGAAGTGAAGCTTTAGAAACGTAGTTTGTGTACAAGTGCATATTTGCTACCATGAATATTCACAATTAGTATGTAAAACCAATTGATTATTTATCTCTTTTCTTTATTGGTATAATGTTCACAGTTTGTTTATTTTTTTATGTATTAGGAGATGTATTCTGATAAGTATTAGCATGTCTTTACATTTTGATATGTATCATATTGCACAAAATATATACGTTTAACTCTAACAATAACAAAAAAAAAAAAAATACAATTCATTTTAATATATTATAGAACTTTATAGTACAATTCATGTATTATGATTCACAATAATTGTGTTATTAATTACATAGTACATTTTTCTGACTTTTCTATAATAAGTAATATTATAGAAGGTAAATGAATACTTAATTTAAATAATAATTAAAAAAGATATTTTCAAATCCTTTGATAGTTCTATAATAAGTAATATTATATATTTTATAATTATACATAATAATCATTTTAATAATTGTATAATATGTTTGTTTTATTAATGAATTTTTCTATAATATTAATCTTATACAAGGTAAATTATTATTTTTATAACTATATTAAATCGATCATAATATCGTAGAAAAATTATTTAACCATTGAAAGTAAAATAAGTTTATTATAGTTAATTATAGTCACACTTCACGATAAATAATGTCAAATTTGAAAAGAAAGATTTATAATTGATTTGACCATACTTTATCATGAGAAGAACTATTCATAATTAATTTCAAAATACTTTATAATGAAAAAGAACAACTTCAATGAAATAAACTACCTGCAGTAAACAAATTAACACAAAATATTAGACTATCACAAAACCAAATTAATAAGTATACTGAACCAAATTTATAGACATATTGAATATAGTACTAGAAAACTGATTCACCAAATTTAAAGGCCATCCACTAAATCAAACTACAGAGGTATTGAAAAGACGCAATAAGTATTGCTTGCCGTCAAAACCAGACCCTTCATATTGATTATGAAAATGTAATGATTTGATCATTGAAAATGTAATGATTTGACCCTGCAAAATAAATTTACTTCATAAAGCTTATTTAACAATGTGAAATATGAATTATATTAATAATTAATCAACTTAATGAATAGTTAAGTGTTGTCAAACATTAAAAAGTAATCAACAATTATACAATACAAAATAACTAACAATTATTGTTAGTGAAAAACCAACACGACAAGTGCACCGGTCACACATAGCAAGTAATAAGTATTTTTATCGTTCTCTCCCAAGGAACTTGTGCAACGCATGCCAACTCTCGCAATTCACGACTCAATTAGACACAAAGTTCTCACAAACACAATGGAAACTCTTTTTTGTATTTTTATCAAACAGTTGGTGTGCAACAAGAAATTAACATAGTATATTTACAATTTGTCAAGATTAGACTTCAACCATTTCATTCTCATGCATTCTAAATTATCCCAATTCCATATTCATGTTAAAATCAATTCACAAGAATACTTAAATCCTATTCCTAGAGCCTTTGAGCCTATGATTACTCATCAAGTTTCAATTCCTTGAATCCTAAACAAGTGAAATCATGCATTAGTTTCAAGAATCTAAGATTACTAATGAACCAAGTTCTATTCCTAGATACAAGCATCCATTAGGTATTTAATTTCAAATCTAGATTCTAAAGATGTTTGCCAACACCTCAAGAATCACAAATAAAGCATGAGAACAATCCACATTAAGCATGGAAATCAAATACTAACATGAATTGGAAAAGCATATAAATTAAAACCACAATTTTACACAAGAATTCAATGTTTTACATCTAATCTCAACAAATAGAAATTGCTCTCCATGGTGGAGAACCTAGGGTTTTACAAAATTGAAGAATAGGGAAGAAATTTGAACCATAAAGTAGAAACAATCCATCTCCCAAGGTTTTTGAATACTGCTCCATGGTTCAATTGTGGCTCTCATTCGCATCTCTGCTTTCAATTTCGTAGCCCATCATCCTCTCCAACCCAAAAGGGGTAAAACCTCCATGGATGAAGAAGGAAACCCAAGAAGGAGAAGGGAAAGTTTCCCAACACCCCTAATAGCCTCCAAGAGTCTCTCCCAAGCACCCAAGGTGTTTCTATTCGTGAAAATGAGGAATCCCCTAATACTCTCGTAGAAACATGATTAAATAACCATATTCGCGTATTGGGGTCGATACTCTTGCCCAGCGGCTTCATTCTCGCCCAACGAGGCCTAAAATCGACGTACCCAGACATGTAACTCGCTGGGCGAAAATATGGCTCGCCCAACGACTCGAATACTACAGTTCTGGTTTGTCATTTTCGTCCAGCGAGCCACCTACTCGCCCAGCGAGTGACCCTGGCACCCAATGGTCGTTTTTTGGCCTTCCAAGGGTAGTCCAAGGCAGTATATACATATAGGTGAGTCCTTCTCCATGTTTGCAGTGCTGGACTTGATCACGGTGCCCCTCGACATGATTATTTGGGTAAAAGTCAATCTTTCATGTCCAATCATGCTTCCTTGAGCTTTAGCTTGTTTTCTTCTACCAGAATTGCTTCCTATTGTTTTATTTCACACACTCATAATAAAGATTAGAAGTAAAAAAAGTATAAAACAACTAAAATACGAAACAATGCAAAAACAACATAAACTAGATGATTAAACAAGATAAAAGTTATGTAGAAATTGAAACTTAACATTAATAAAAGGTAGAAAACAACGTTATCAATTATCTGTCATTTCATATTAATTGTATGGAATATGTTTTTCCTGATACAAACTGATTATTTTCAATTAACACAAATCTATATTTAAATATAAAAAATAACTAACATAAATATGAAATTTCATGTTAATTATACGAAATATATTTTTTTTAATATAAACCGATTATTTTCAAATATTTAAATATAAAAAATAACTAACAAAAATATATTATAACGTCATATTTAAATATTAGTTACTTAATCACATTATTATTATTAATAATTATATTGAATAATTTAGCTAATATAAACTTATTATTCTCAATAACTCAAATGATTGTTTAAATAATATATTTATCACTTTACATAAAGAAATCAATAAGTACATAAGTTAAATTATTATTCTCATAATTGTATAATAGATTTCTTAGTTTTATTGAATTTCATATATATTGAATACGTTTACAATATATCAATCATAATATTGCAGAAAATAATTTATGTATTCAAAATAACAATAATTTTGTTATAGTTCAATTGTCGTTACACGTCAATTTTTAAAATAGGTGTTTATAATTAATCTACCATACTATATCAATAAGTACATAGGCCCCGTGTAGACATTTACTTTGGTTTTAAATCATTTAATAACAAAGGATAATATATCATCCACGTATCTCTTAATTCAATACTAGTATAATGTCGTAACTTGATGTTCATGTACATATTGAGTATATTGTCAGAAAACTGGTAATGATACTATCAAAAAACTAGTAATGATACTATCAGAAAACTGAGAAATGATAAACATAAATACCAGTACATATATAAACAAAAAACTGAGAAATGATAAACATAAATACCAGTATATATATAAACACGACCCATATGAATTTAATTTTAATGTAATATACATGTGTTTGTATCTCCATATATTTTTATTTAAAAATGTTAAAATCAATTTTATGTTATATTTACTTTGTACGGGACCATATTACATAATTTGCCTACATTTTACTTCATTAACCCGTAACAACCCGTGCAAATACATTTCATTTTAATATAATAAACATATGTTTATATCTACGTAAGTTTCTATTTAAAAATTTTAACACTAATTTCATGTTGTATTATTTTATACGGGACAATATTACACAATATGCCTACATTTTACCCTAAAAGGACCCGTGGATACACATTTTATTTTAATATAATAAACATGTGTTTGTATGTACACATGTTTCTATTTAAAAACTTTCACATCAATTTCATGTTATATATATTTTGTGCAAGACCATATTACACAATATATGTCTACATTTTACTTTAATAACAACATGTGCATACACATTTCATTTTAATATAACATTTAAGTGTTTATATGTACATGTATTTTTATTTAAAAATTTTAACATCAATTTCATGTTGTATTTATTTTATATGAGAGCATATTACAGAGTATGCCTATATTTTACTTTAACAATAACTCCATGTATATGCATTCAATTTTAATGTAATATACATGTCACTACTACAAAAAAACATTTTAGCGACCACCTATTTCGGTCGCTAAAAGGCTTAAAATCGGTTGCAAATCATTTAGCGACCAAAATAGCGACTGAAATTATGTAGTTGCAAAAACCTTGGTGGCAAACTCATTAGCGATCGAATTAAGTGTTGGTCGCTAAATAGCCACCAACATTTTGGTCACTAATCTGTCACTAAAATGATTGGTCACTTCCTATTATAGAGACCAATTTAGTCACTAAAATTTTAGTGACTAATTTGGTCGCTAAAGTGACAAAATTTATTAACTTTAGATATATAGCGACCTTTATTTTTCGGTCGCAAATGTAAAAATATAGCAACCTTTATTTTTCGGTCGCTAATTAAGTAATTTTTTATCTTAATAAAAATATCTTTTGGTGACTAAATCGATGGCAAAAGTAAAAATATTTAACAACCAATATATTTTGGTGGCAACTACTTATATACAAAATTTTTACCTACTTGTGAATAATATTTTAACCTACTAACAAATACTATAAATTTAATAATGCTAAATAACTATTAACTCAAATATCTAATGTAATAAAGAGAAGTATAATAATAAAAGTACACATTACATGATCCAACATAAAAGAAATTGAAAATAGTTCTAAATAAACATGCAAGTTTAGAAGTCATCATATAATTAAAATTACACTTAATGGTCTTGTGATCTACTATTATTAGATTGGTCTACTACATCATTTTAACTACCATCATTACATTACGCGACTTGAACAACAAGGCCAACAACTTTTGCAGTTCCACATCTTATTGACAACAACTAAATCTTGTTATTTTCCTTTGAATTCTTAGGACTCATGTTATGATTATTCTCCCTCTGTTACTTTATCACTCCTTTCCCAGTAGAGCACAACCTGAATTGATCATGCGGGAACAAATTTGCCATGATAAATTGTCACTACAAGTCAAGAACCACATCAAAATTCATATAATATGTGGCTACAAAGAAGTTAAATCGTGGCAGCAAAATCAGTGTAAAATAGAGATAACGATATCAACACGTTCCAACAACGACAAATTATGGATGTAAATGAATGGATTAGTCTAACTGCTTTCGAATGAAGTGCATGGGTACCATGGATGCTATCTGAATTTAAATGACAGTGTGCAGGATTGAATGCAGCGTGCGTGAGTACCTCTAGCAGTAGTATGACAATTCAATTGTGCATAGAACCAGTTTGCAACATTAAACCCATTTGTGGCAGCAGTGAAACATTTGAATGCAGAATATGGTGGCCTAATGGAATGCAAATGTGAATTAAAATATTTATGCAAGTGTAGAGTTATCAGGACAAAAGTGGTTGTTGTCTTTTACCATGAAAGTGTAAATCAATTCCAACTGAACATCATTCTAGCAAAAACATGACCAAAAATTGACCATGAAAGTATAAATTTAATTCACAACAACAACGCACTATATTCAGTCCCATTTCATATGCAATGCACAAACCAAAGATAAAATTTGAAGCATAGCCTTTAAATATGAAAGTGAGAATTAATCCATCATATAACAATAACTAATCAACACATAGCAGGAGAGAATTCAATCAACAGAATTCTGAACTGCAAAAGCAATCAATTCACATATGGCAGCAACAAACTAAACTGCAACAACAGTAAAATTTCTCAGCAAAAGCAGTATGCATTAATGGAAATCTATGACAATAAAACCAGTATGCAGTGATGCCAAATTGTGAAGATGAATACTACTTATATGGTCAAATCATATTTATATGCATTATAACCTTAGAATTGATGTTTAAAATACAACAACATACCAAATCAGCTCATAATCCCACCAGGAATTTTAACTCAGCCACTCACTCAAATCAATTCAACTTTAAAAGCAACGCAAAGATGCACTAAAGTATCTCAAATGAAGATGAATGCATGAGAGGCAATAGTGAATGTAGATTATAGAAGAGAACCAGAATGGCAACCATTGAATGGATGTGGTCTGACGCTATTTAAGTGTAAATTAAGCCACCTATACATGTGCAAATTCAGTTAAAACAAGGTATTAATGCGAACTATTCCAAACATGATGAATGCAATGTTAAGATGCCAATGAACTTGAACTACTGAGAACTCAATGTGATAACAATAGCTATTTAACACATAGCAGCAGCAAAATTACTTATTTAACTCACTAAAATGCATAATAGAATGTAAAACAATGGCAGAATAACACTTAACATCATCAACACACTTAATCAAACTTAATTGAGATAAAATGCACAAATTATAAGTGAACGTGATCAATGACAATGCTAATGAGAGTTGAAAAATGAAGACTTTTACAAACTACCACTAGAACTCATGAACAAAAGCTAACAACTACAGTGGATTCCTATAACCGAATCACTAAAATGCATAACTTCATCCAATTCAATCATTTAGCAAAAACATTGATTTCAAGACAACCACCAAAATAAACACAAGCTATCCAAAATAAAGCAATGAAATCTTAAACTGCGGAAATGAAAACAAAAGTATGCCTTTACAAAAGATAGTTTGGAAAGAAGATAGTTTACCTCATTAGTTGTTACAACTCTCGCATCAATGCCTTCACACAACAGAAAATTTATACCATATCAAATTTTAACAACTTTAACATCAATTTCATGTTATATTTATTTTCTACGGGATCATGTTACACAATATGTCTACATTTTTCTTTAACAACAACTCATGCATATGCATTTCATTTTAATTTAATATACATATGTTTGTATTTAAATATGTTGACATCAATCTTATGTTATATTTATTTTGTACGGGACCATATTACACAATAGGCCTACATATTACTTTAATAACAACATTGCATACGCTTTTTATTTTAATATAATATACATGTGTTTATATCTACGTGTGTTTTTATTTAAGAATTTTAACATCAATTTCATGTTGTATTTATTTTATACGGGGTCATATTACACAGTATGTCTACATTTTACTTTAATAACAACTTATGCATTTCATTTTAATGTAATATACATGTGTTTGTATTTAAATATGTTAACATCAATTTCATGTTATATTTATTTTGTACGGGATCATATTACACAATATGCCTACATTTTACTTTTATAACTGCATAGCATTTCATTTTAATATGACATTCAAGTGTTTATATGTACATGTGTTTTTATATAAAAAATTTAATATTAATTTCACGTTGTATTTAATTTATATGGGACCATATTACACAATATGCATACATTTTATGTTAACAACCCGTGGATACATATTTTATTCTAATATAATATACATGTGTCTACATGTGTTTCTATTTAAAAAAAATTTAACATCAATTACATGTTGTATATATTTTATATGGAGACCATATTACATCATATGCCTACATTTTACTTTAATAACAATCCCTACGTACGCATCTCATTTTAATATAACATACAAGTGTTTAATGTTATATTTACCTGTGTTTCTATTTAAAATTATAAAATTTTAACATCAATTTTATGTTGTATTTAATTGATAAAGACCATATTTACATTTTACTTAAACAACTACCGTACATTCGCATTTTATTTTAATATAATAATAATTATTATTATTATTACTAATATTAATATTAACAATAATATTATTAATACTATTAGTATAATCTATTATTGTTATTATTATAACAAATCATTATAGTTAATTAAACCAATAATATATTTAAATAATAACATTACTCATTATATATAATTAAATCAATAATAATAATTCAAATTATTAATATTTTAAAAATAACAAAATATAAAATGAAAAAAAAACACAATCCATGCGTATGCATGGATCTCCTACTAGTTTGAACGAAAATGATATTATAACATTTTCTGACACATTTTTGACATAATCCATATCACTTTTTTAAATATAATTTTCAATTATTTGATTTAGTTTCCGACTAAGCTTTATTTGTCCCCGATGATAAATCAAATTTAAAATGTCACGAATATATTTGAGAACCAAATACAAATGAAACTTAGCTTGGTGCTCCATTGTTTTAGTGAGTCTGCCTTTCTCAGATTTTTCTGCTTGTGCTTTTCTTGCTCACAACGTGGTTCCATTATTTTCTTGTGGGTTGCTTTCGTTCATTACATTATGTGGTCGTTGTTGTTAATCCATTGTTTGGGTTTGGGTTTGGCTTCGTTTGCTTGCTTCCATTGTGGTGCACTTCATTCCTTCATATGTATTTGGTTTTCGTGTGAGTGAAGTCCATTTGAGCAGTTTCAAGTACGATATGTATAACCCATTTGGTTGGTGATAAATACTTATATTGAAGGCACAACGATTCTATGAAGATAAGTAGGAATCTTTTATTTGAGTTATGAAGTAGGTGGGTTGAAAGGATAGGTGGTTTGCAAAATATCAAGCCTACTAGGTTTTATACATAACTGATGCATAAAAAACAAATAACTAGAATGCAACTTAACAATTTTTGTACAATTTTCAGAAAGTTTCCTACCATAAAGGTTTTTTGACCACCAATGATTTCTAATTCTTTTCCATCACATTTTTTACTATAATTAAGAAATAACAAGATAAGTACTTTCATTGGATTCCCAAAAGCGATTATGTTCTTATTTTAAGGTTGTTGGTGATGTTGTTGTGTCAAAAGAAGAGCTTCGTCATCTTGTTGTCAAGAAGCATTTAAAGAATTTAGTTGTGGATTTAAAAAAGAAAACACTAAAACTAAAAGTGCAACTAGTTTTAAAGACAAGGAACATATTTTGCATGTTGTAGAAGAACAAGAACGAGTTATACATGAGTTTGAAGGTTGTATTTTTTTAGTTAAAAGATTTGGTTGAAAAAATGAGCAAATAACAATCTAAGGATAATGATGATTGAGATGTTGGTGCAACGATGGATGATTGTGCTTCTCCTGCACGAGACAACAACTTTTGTGATGATAGTATGAAGATTCAACATGAGAATGATAGACAACGAAGCAATTTGTAGTCTAAATGAATATTGAACCATGAAAACGCTTTAAGAGTTCTGCCATAAGAACTTCATTTACGGGTTATGGAAAAAAAAGAACCCAAATTAGTTAGATGTTGTAAACATTGTTGTAAAGTTCAATAGAAGTACAATTTGTTGTTTTGACATTGTCCATATCGTGAACTATTAATGTTCATGTCAATTGGTTGTACATGAAGGCTTAAAATCATATATGTGAAATAATTTAAGAAATTTGTTTAAAATTTATCTTACAACTGAAATACTTTTGCATTAACCATATTCTCAATTATGGTGACATATGTAATTGAAAAGAACTAGAAATCATTAGTGGTGCAAAAAACCTTTATTGAAGTTAACTTGTAATAAAATGTATAAAAAGTGTTAAATTGTACCCCAATTATTTGTTTTGTGTGCACCAGTTACATATCAGACTTGGTAGGTCTATTTTTTCGCAAAGTAGTGACTCAATGAAAGTACTTAACCTTGTTATTTCTTAATTGTGATTACATATGTGATGGAAAAGAATTAGAAACCATTGATGGTCTAAAAAAAACTTATTGAAGTTAACTTTTAAAAAATTGTACAAAAAGTGTTAAGTTGCGCCCCAATTATTTGTTTTGTGTGCACTAGTTATATATCAAACTTGTTAGGCCTATTTTTTTCACAAAGCAATGATCAAATAAAAGTATTTATCCTTGTTATTTCTCAATTGTAGTCACATATGTGATGGATAAGAATTAGAAACCATTGGTGTCCAAGAAACCTTTACTGAAGTTAACTTTTAAAAAATTGTACAAAAAATATTAAGTTGCGCCTTAATTATTTGTTTTGTGTGCATTAGTTATGTATCAGACGTAACAAACTTGTTATTTTGCAAAGTAGTGACCAATGTGAGTACTTATCCTTGTTATTTATGAATTGTGGCGACATATGTAATGGAAAAGAACTAAAAACCATTGGTAGTCTAACAAACCTTTACTGAAGTTAACTTTTAAAAAGTTATACAAAAAGTGTTAAAGTTGTGACCTAGTTATTTGTTTTATGTGAATGTGTTATGTATCAAACTTAGTAGGCCTATTTTCTTGCAAAGTAGTTACTCAATGAAAGTATTTATCCTTGTTATTTCTCAATTGTAGTAAACATGTGATGGAAAACAACGGGAAACCATTAGGTCTTGGACATCTTGGACAAATACGTGATAAAGAATCTTCAAGTGAGACAAATTTGAGGACAAATTCTCTTCAAGAATGAGGGAATGATAAAGGACTATCCCAAGATTCCATACAAGAAGAACTTGAAGATGAACCTTTACAATTTAAAGAACCTATGACAAGGGCAAAGAGTAAGAGATTGAAAGATCAAAATTATTCAAGGCTCATAATGCTACAAGCAATCTAAAATTCAAAGAATATGAAGATCATGGCTTGAAGCACATTTGAAGGATAGCTTTTAGGAAGATTAATTTATATTTTTAGACTTTGGGTTTCCTCTTAGAAATTAGTTATGTTATATGTTTTTGGGCTTTGGGCTTTCTTTTATAAATTAGTTTATGTTTTT
>Ga0214544_1011055_pt1 | contig 12799 bp, 4 predicted proteins | sample CNSS3metaG_FD_160074 | JGI IMG/M metagenome (GOLD analysis project Ga0214544, IMG submission 160074) | Root nodule microbial communities from cowpea collected in UCLA plant growth center, Los Angeles, California, USA - CNSS3 | ecosystem: Host-associated > Plants > Roots > Nodule | place: USA...
ATTTGTTATATTTTGCTCTATATATAGAGTATATCAATAAAATACAAAAACATGTTCCTCCGTATAACATATCACATATATCTCTCATATATCTCATATCTCTCATATTTTCAAAAGCCCTAAAAATCCCAACACAATTTAACATAAAAGGTAAAATTCCGACATTCTGAATGCTATCAAGCTAAGCAGGATAATTTAAGTTGACAAATTAAACATTGCTGAAATGCCTAAGCTCCAAACCAGAATTGATAAAAGTTTTCACTGTGTTATCAAGTTCAAAGAGCTTAGAATAGTATAAAATCTTTATGGTCAAGTGTGCAACTTTCCAGGTCTATTAACTAGCATTCAGAAAAGGCCTAGATACTCACCCCACGGTTGAGGAGAACAGAAGGCAATAAATCAACGTCTTTGGTTACTACTCCACCCATCCCTGCATTGTTAACCTTTCATTGTACAATTTTCCTTAATGAAATATGCAAACATCCAAAATCAGTGGTTTCGTCCCTAAATGCCAAGAACCAAATTGATAATTGTTAAATTAAATAGCTAACTTGACGGTGGTTGCTAAAAGACCAAATTAACTTGCAACCCTTTCACAAAAATATCTACAAACATCTCTTTGTAGGTCGTTGTACCTAGATTGTCACATAGGAAAAACCATTGAGGTAATTTATGATCGACTCTTGCTTGGGTTGTTTGATATCAAAATTATAATATTCACGAGTATTTTTTCTAAAATTTTATGTGAAAATGTTTTGTATAAAATATTTTCTAAAATAATTGATTACAATTTTTTATAAATTATTTTTGGCTTAATACCTTTTTGGTCCTCATTTTCGTAGTGTTTGTTGCGGATGATCCTCATTTTGACATAATGTTTAAAATGGTCTTTATTTTGACCGAATGTTTAAAATGGTTCTCATTTTATTCGTGTTTTATTTGGTCCTTTTTTGTAACGCCGTTTAAATCATTAACGGAGCATTGTACAGGTGGCACAGTTTGTATTAGGGTGTGTTACGTGTACTATACAGGTGTGGTAATTAGATATTTGGGGATAAATAAGTGAGCTAGGGTTTTGGTAAGGAATGTTTGGGCAGTTGGTGAGTTTTGGCAATCTTGTTCCTCCATTCCCAATTGGTGTTGCTGCAATCTTCTTCTTCCTGTAATCCCACTATATAGGTATGTTACGGTCTCAGTCTTCTTCCTTGCAGCACCACTACCAACACCAGAAGAACCATCTCAACAGTTTAGGATGAAATTACAGATTAGGAGGAGGCTATGATAGCAGCTACAACCATCTTAGTTATTTTTTGGAATTTCTGATGTAGAATTCATTATTGATGTACTGCATTTTTACTTTTCTTAAACTTCGTTCAATTTCACTTTTGCCAAACATTAATGTAGTGCATTTTGATGAGGATGAATTAATGTTATGAATTTAACTTCTCCCAGACTTAGATCAATTTAATTTTTCCCAAGCTTAGATCAATATTACTTACTTCAATGCTCAGATTAAGATGTCATTTTGAACATGTTGAGACTAATATCAACATAATCAAACTAATTCATTTCTTCATTTAATAATAGTACAAAACATATTGGACTTTAAAAGATTACACACAATAACAGTACGAATAATACAATAACAAGTAAACCCTATTACTAATTGCAGTCTCTTCTCAGCAACCTTCAATGACTTCTCCAAATCATTAATCTGCCTCATTTGTGTCATGATGATGACATCCTTTTCATCAAAACCACCATTTGAAAAAGTTGCAGCCCACATTATTGGAACCACCACTCTGTAAATCAATAAACCAAAAATTAAAACTAATTTATTATTACCACAAAAATAAAAACAAATTGTACCTAAAATTTTCTATCAATATTTTTTGGAGTTCTTGTCATCCTCACGGCTGCCATCTCTCTACAGCTACAAATCGGGGTTAATCTATTTCTCGTTGAACCACCAACAGTGCACGAAGTGATACAATACGGTTGCCTCCAACGATTACAACCAGAGGTAAAGGAAGAAGTTTGGGACCGTAACATATCTATATAATTGGATTGCAGAAAGAAGAAAATTACATCAACACCAATTGAGAATGGAGAAACAAGATTGTCAAAACTCACCAACTGCCCAAACATTCCTTACCAAAACTCTAGCTCACTTATTTATCCCCAAATATCTAATTACCACACCTATGCAGTACACGTAGCACACCCTAATACAAACTGTGCCACCTGTACAATGCTCCGTTAATGATTTAAATGGCGTTACAGAAAAGGACCAAATAAAACACGAATTGCGAAAATGAGGACCATTTTAAACATTTGGTGAAAATCATGACCATTTTAAACATTCTGTCAAAATAAGGACCATCTGCAACAAGCACTACGAAAATGAGGACCAAAAAGGTATTTAAGCCATTATTTTTTATTACAAAATTTATAAATATTTTTTATAAAAAAATTGCAAAATAAAATTTAAAAAAATATGTGTTTTATTAGTTGCATACCAATAAACAAAACATATACTACAACACCGCAAAATGTTATGACTCAGATAACTCGGTGAACCACTAAAATGTATTCCCATATGTCAATATTACATGTAATACTACGTATAATATTGGTTAAGTCAAATATTGTTCCATCTCTGCTGCAAGATGTGGTTATTTCCAAACCTTGGCCTTAGAAAAGTAAAAACCCTACCAACGCTTACTTATTGGGGGCAAAGGTCGGAAAAATCAACAGACCAGTTGGGATGACACGGGCGGGTACGAGTTTTGCTATCCCATATTCATTTCTGTAAAAAAAAATATCCCCATCCCCATATCTAAACCCAACGGGTATAAAACTCTTGTCTCATCCCATCTCCACCGGATAACGGGTATAATATCGTACTCATACCCATACTCATTTTCTTACTACTTCAATATTAATTTTAATTAATATTTATAAAATAATAAAAAATTATGATAAAGAAAACATAATATTATCAAATATTCAATACTAGAAGGATGGTAGTTTCTTCGATATCAAATACTTTAAAATAAATTATAATTGTTTACATTTTAGATTATAATACCAAATAAAATTTCATGAGAACCAAAACAATTATTAAATTTGCAAATATTAATGAAACATAGTTGATAAAATTTAAAATATTTTTTAAAAAATATAAAAGAAAAACAAATATTCAAATTAAAATATATTTTAAATGGTTGTTTACTTCAATCTTTTAAATTATAATAAATCTCTTTTTTATACACTAATAAAAGTTATAATACATCATTTGATCAAAATGATACAAAGAACAAATAATAATCATAATAAAAATTTAAAATAAATTATAATTGTTTACATTTTAGATTATAATACCAAATAAAATTTTATGAGAACCAATACATTTATTAAATTTACAAACATTAATGAAACCTAGTTGATAAAATTTAGAATTATTTTTTAAAAAATATAAAAGAAAAACAAATATTCAAATTAAAATATATTTTAAATGTTTGTTTACTTCAATCTTTTAAATTATAATGAATCTCTTTTTTATACACTAATAAAAGTTATAATACATCATTTGATCAAAATGATACAAAGAACAAATAATAATCATAATAAAAGTTTAAAATAAATTATAATTATTTACATTTTAGATTATAATACAAAATAAAATTTCATGAGAACCAACACATTTATTACATTTGCAAACATTAATGAAACCTAGTTGATAAAATTTAAAAATATTTTTTTAAAAAATATAAAAGGAAAACAAATATTCAAATTAAAATATATTTTAAATGTTTGTTTACTTCAATATTTTAAATTCTAATGAATCTCTTTTTTATACACTAATCAAAGTTATAATACATTACTTTATCAAAATGATACAAAGAACAAATAATAATCATAATAATAAGGTATAATTACTGATTTGGTACCCCAATTTTTTCGTTAAGTTCAATTTGGTACCCATACTTTTAGTTTGTTCAATTTAGTACCCCAATTTTCTAAAGAGATTCAATTTGATCCTCTCCGTTAAGTTGGAGTTAACACCGTGTCCTGTACGGACACGTGTCAAGCCATGGAATTTTAATTTTTTTTTAAAAATATTTTTTTTTTCAAAAAAGTTTTTTTTAAAAAAAAAATTTAAACCTGCCACGTGTCGGTTTATCATCGTGCCACGTGGCAGCTTACAATCATGACACGTGGCAGTGTAATAGTTGTTTTCAATTTAGTATCCCAATTTAAATTTTTGGTTCAATTTAGTACCCAATTTTTTAAAATGATCCAATTTCGTGCTCTCTCTCTTTTGAGACCAAATTAGTAAATAAGCTTAATTACAACCTATATATACATGTTACAATAACTTTTTCTAATATATACATCAAATCATTTTACCTAAATACTTAAATTATTTTATTTTTTACATTTTAACCTTTTTAATTTTTAACACATGTAAAAAATAAAATAATTTGAATATTTAAGTGTAATGATTTGATGTATAAATTCAAAACAATTATTTTAACATGTATATATAAGTTATAATTAAACTTTGTTACTAATTTGGTCTCAAATTGGAAAGGACAAAATTAGATCATTTTAAAAAATTGGGGTACTAAATTGAAAACAACTATTACCACTGCCACGTGTCATGATTGTAAGCTGCCACGTGGCACGATGATAAACTGACATGTGACAGTTTTAAATTTTTTTGAAAAAAAAATATTTTAAAAAAATAAAAATAAAAGTTTCATGGTTTGACACGTGTCCTGTACGGACACAGTGTTAACTCTAACTTAACGGAGAGGACCAAATTGAATCTCTTTAGAAAATTGGGTACTAAACTGAACAAACCAAAAGTTTGGGTACCAAATTGAACTTAACGAAAAAGTTGGGATACCAAATCAGTAATTATACCTAATAATAAATTTTTAACATAGATCTTGTATTTTTTGAACTTCAATTATGTTAGATGGTGATAAAAAAATATTCATGACAATTACATTAAATTTTTATATTGTAGTAAATAAAAATTATTTATACAATTATAGTGAAAAAATTACAGTATGATTAATAATGAGTTATAAAATAAAAAATAATTAGATAAAATATATCGAAATAGTATTTTACATAATGAAAATAAACAAGAAATAAAAATATTAAAAAATTAACAAATGTTTACAAACAATTTGAGAGACTATTGAAAGAAATCGTACAAAGAAAAATAAATGTATAATTAAGGGTACGATAAGTTGAAAAATATCTTAGAGATCTAAGAAAACTTTTCAAATAACATATATACCCAGTGGTTGAGAAATAACAAAAGTTATTTTAGTGAAACAAAATAGTTATTCAAATGAAACAAAAACTATTAATAATAATAATAAGTAAAGGATTTTTTTTTTATATTACCTAGTAAACGAAAGGTTTGTGTTATTAAATACTTAAATTGAGAGTATTAAACATTCTCATGTGAAAGGAAAATATACAATAAATAAAAATATTAAAAAACAATAAAAAGATTCAAATGTGAGACATAATTTATCTATTTTTAATTCACATACATTATTTTAACATAATTACATAAAGGTTATGATAAGATAAAAATATAATTGAGATGCGAATGAGTTTCATTACAAATCAAATAATTAGAAGAAATAAAAAATAATATATACATATATATATATATATGGTTACTTAATTAATTGAGAATATTTCAATAATTTAAACGGGGACGGATATTATAGCGGGGATATGTACATTCTCATACCCATCCCCATATCCAATTGAAAAAGTCGGGGATTCCCCATATCCATACCCATACCCAGTCAATGCGGAGATTTTCCGTCTAAACAGGGACGAGTTCGGACAATATCCACAGGGACGAATTTATTTGCCATCTCTACATACCGGTACGGGTTGGTGTGAAATGATTGAGAGCTCCAAGCACCTCTAAGGATTATTGCAACCATGTATTCACTTTTGTTATTTTAATGTAATTTGTTTTATTTTTTATTTTACTCATGGATTAATTTATTTTATCAATAGATTCTGTTTTGCTCATTTTTTCTATTAATAATAAAAAAAATCAAAAGATATATGTAGGTAACTAAATTTGCGCACCAATTTTATTCCCTGGGTAATTATGTATGAATTTTTTTTTTTGTGTAGTTATAAATATTTGAATTACTCTAAAAATATAAATACAACATTTATTTTATTTTATTTCAATTGAAGGGTACCAGATGGTTTACAATTGAAAACATGAATTAAAAACATTCACCATTTATTTGATTTGAATTGTAGATGCTAAATGGTTTCCTGATAATAATTTCCTCCTTAGGACAGTGTAGGAATGCTTTGTTCGTTTCTAAAAAAGTTATGAGGATCAACCTTGGTCTTCACTTCTACCAATCTCCTGAAATTGTTACGGAAATACTTGAGACCCCAAATGCTGGCTTGGTCGTAGCTGGTGTAGCCATTGTTATTCACTCCAATGTCAAGGTCTCTGTAATTCAGATATGCAGCTCTTGGAAACTTTGAAACATAAGGTTTCATATATTCATACAATCTTCTAGTCCAATTCATGTGTCTTTGTGCAGTCTCGTCGCCTTCCTCTTGCCAAATGGCAATATAGTGAATATGAAATATGTATCCAGATCTGTATGGGAATGGAGTTTCAGATTCCGAAATGTTATCCATTATGCCTCCATAAGGGGCGAATTGAAGCTGACCATTTTCAATGCCATCGTCATGAAGGAAGCGCATTAACCCTCGTAATGCATCAAGAGGAATGGGTTTGTTCACATAATCAGATTTTCCTTTGTATTTCCCAGGGGGAAATCGAGTTCTGTTCAGCAAGACTTCAGGGGTTTCATGGCCTGAAGTTCCCATCAACAGAGCATTCGTGAATACAGCTGAACCAATCCAACTAGTCCAGTACAGTCCTTTCTGTCCAAACCCAACTCTGGGAAGCTCGTTTGAATCAAATGAATAAATTCTTTTGCACCTCCCAGAAAAATGGACACAAAATTGGCTTGTATTGTTAGCTTTCCATGTTCACTTGGATTTGCCCTTGCCAAGTCCATCCTAAGGTATATACGGTCGTCCAGTTTATTCGCCACAAGCTGCCACTTTTGAATAATATCGGTTTCATTTTCTGCCAATGTCCTTGTAACATTGAACACTGTGACAGTTGATGGAATCGGAACTAGTTTTATCTTCCAAGCCACGATGACCCCAAAGCTTGCTCCCCCACCTCCTCTGATGGCCCAAAACAAATCCTCACCCATGTCTTTTTTCTCAAGAATATTACCATTTACGTCTATTATTTTAGCATCTATGATATTATCTGAGGCAAGACCGTACTTACGCATCAAGAACCCATAGCCACCTCCACTGAAGAGGCCACCAGTGCCCACAGTGGCGCACACACCAGCTGGGAACCCTAGTGTTTTGCTTTTCTCGTAAATCCTGTAGTAGAGTTCACCTATGGTTGCCCCAGCTTCAACCCATGCAGATCGGTTGTCTACATCAACTTCGATATGTGAAGGTATAAGAGGTCAAGGATGACAAAGGGAACCCCGGCAACGTACGAGAGACCCTCGTAATCATGGCCTCCACTTCGGGTTCGAATCTGCATGCCATGGCGTTTGGAGCAGATTATGGTGGCTTGAATGTAGGAAAAGTCTCGTGCAGTGACAATGACTTGGGGTTTAGAGCTTGAGTTGAAGAACCTATGATTTCGAATGGACATGCCTAGTATAGAGGAGTATGAAGAGTTGGTGTAAACAACATTGGACATTGAGTTGGTGATGTTGGGATGATTGTGAAAGCACTCAACAAACTTTTGAGAAATATCTAGTGAAGGAGATTCAAACGAAAATAAAAGAGCAATGGCAGTAGCCAAGGTAAAATAGGAGCTTAGATACTTCATTTTTGTGGATGGTTTGTTGTTCACATGATAACTGCAATTTAATGAGGAGTGTCTTATTTATAGTATTCTGGAGTTTAACGTTAATGTTAACGTTAACATCCGTATAAGTGTAGTATCATCCTAGGTTTATTAACACATGTGCCAAACTTGCTTTTGATATTATTTTAACCAATGTCAACGAATGTCAGAAACATTTTATCTGTGGGCATTTTCCTTTTATATATAAAGAATTAAAAATAGTTAAAAGATATTTAAAAGGTCACATGACACATTTTTGTGATTTATAATTTAATAAATACGTTGAATAAAAAATTACCACTATTAAGTCACCTTTTCGTTTCTGAATAAATATGAGGTTAAAATATTTGATTTTCGGTATCAATCATATTGATATTTATTTTTAAAATGGATAACAATTAGATTCATTTCGTCAATACAGTGTTTATCATGTTAAGAATGTGTTACGTACCAACTCTTATTTTTTTGTATTCTTATATTTTTTTATATTTTCTTAATTTAAAAAAAATATTCTTTTAAAAAGAGTTAAAATTTAAAAAAAAATTAAAATTATTTTAACTTTTTTTTAAATTATTTATGCCACGGTCAGTCAATATTGTATCACGTCTCAAGTCAATATGATGATACATGTCAAGTCATTGTCTGAATCTCAATTTGATCCATATATTTGTCATTTTAATTCCATTTCAATCCATAATTTTAGAAAAAAATTCAATTTCATTCCCTCCAAATTGAGACTAAATTTAACTTTTATATAAATATTATAATGATATTTATATAACCCTAAATAAAATATCATTATAATATTTTATAAAATTTAAATTAGGTGTCAATTGTGAGGTGATGACATTGAAAATTTTTAAAATAGAATTGAGACTGAAATAGAATAAAAATAACAAATATATGGACAAAATTGAGATTCAGGCAATGATTTGACGTGTGTCATCAAACCGACTTGATACGTGACACATAGCCTAAACAATTTTCAATTTGTTTTAAATTTAAAAAAATTAATTTTTTAAAATTAAAATATATAAAAAAATTCAAAAAATTCAAAAAAAGGAGGAGTTTACTCATGACACATCCTTAACGTTGTACTAACAGAATGAACCTAATTGTTATGCATTTTAAAAAATATGGATCTAATTGAGACTAAAAAAAATATGGAGACCTATTTGAGATTTTGGTAAAAAATGTAGACCAATGAAATATTTTAACCAATAACAATTGAATCAAAGTCAAAAAGTTACGTACAATATTAAACAATTATACATGACTAAACTTCCACTACAAGAAAACACACATTTAATGTCGACCAAAAGCTATTGTAAATGGTTCTTAATGACAAATTTGTGTTGTGACATGATATATCCAATATGACATTTCTCCTTAGGAAAGACCACATCCATACAATTCAAAATTCAAATATATTTTCAATCATAGCCTCAAACAAACTTAAGAAATCATCACCATTACCATTGATACCTCATTCTTTTCTTCTCATTCATATCACATATCCATATATAAAATAAAACAGTTAACCCTATAGTTGTATGGTAAAAAATCCAACCTCTCTACAACTTAACATTTACCATTACCGCAAAATCATCATCCTTTCATGTATTCATTGTATTTCAACATTTAAAATCATATTCTATTCAATCAACATCATGCTTACCATTGAAACCTCATATTTTAACTCATCATATATCACTCAACCATAGACTTGCTAAATGAGTCTCCTTTTCTCTTACTGAGACACCGTATTATGGCAAATTAATTCAAACTCTTACACCTATTCTTATAATTATCTTATCCATCAAAAATTCATTCATCACACACCAAAAATACCCAAACAAGTCACAAAACAAGTAACAATTGCTAAGTCAAAAGTCACATACCAGCCCTTATATAATTCAACAAAAACTGTCATGCAGATCACGCAAGGCTACTCCTAGATATCTAATTCACACAAGATGCTCTAACTATTACATAAAGTATCATATCACAAATATAAGCAAATCATAATGATCACAACTAAATAGATATTCACTTTGAGTTATTTTAAGTCACATGATGGATCCTAGAACCATGTGTGCTTCAAAATCTTAAACTACCTAGCCTTCATCATGGATATGGTCAACAATCACCTCTTCATCATGGTGAAAAATTAAGTTGTTTCTTCCTTTGACATCTCCAAATTTATGTGAAGATATCACTTGATGGTATCCTTGTCATAATTAATTTTTCTCCCATTGATCCATGAGAATGCATTTGCATAGAATTCTGTAACTATAATAAGCTCAGTGAAATAATTGTCAGGGGTGGCCAATCTTTCCCGGTGCTTGTTGAATAGTGCAGTTTGGAATGCATCAAACTCCCTATATGCCAAACCTTCTTTCTGATAAGATTGCTCTATCTTCCAAATCCAATAAGCTCTCTTGTTTTGACCTTGTGGGGAATTTAAACTGTCTCACATGTACACTCGTGATCCTTTGGCCTATCATTTCATATCAAACATGCACACCTTTTCCATTTTCTTCCACCCACTATTTTGAAATGGAATTTCATTTAATATAATGAATGATAGTTGAACCCTTCTATTAGCTGATTACAAAGCCTATTACAAACTACTGAGCTACTAGTTAAACTATTATTCTAATTTTATGCAGGAAAAAATTGATTAGTTAATGCTAAAATATATTTAGAAATTGTATTTGATATACTCCAAATGATCCAATTAAGAGCGTCCGGGTCAGGTTAGATGACCATCATATAAAGCTTGTCCTACTCTTACTTTTAAGCAATCTACTAGAAGAAGTTGTATGAATGTATGAATTTGCTTCATTTAATGCACTTTCACCATATATAGAGGACAATGTGCATATGAAAAATGAGCTTGCAACTATAAAAATCAAATGTAATTACTTGTAGACAAGATGTTTCAACAAATTTTACTATTATGGTTGTTGGTTTGGTTCTTCCTTTAATTATTGAGGTATAATTTACTTAAATATTTTATATTGTTGTCTTAATTTTTTTGAATAAACATTGAATTTGAAGAATTTTCATTTTATTATTTATTGCATACATTAGATAATAGAAGTGGTGTGTCAAATGATATAAAAAATCAAGTGCAGGAAGTATTTAATTAAAAAAATTGTCAAAAGTTTTAATCGACAATATTTACATCTTTAAAATATCACTTTAAACCGTGTATTAAATGACGAATATTGTGATGGTTAAATGAAGACCTTCATATCACATATGATATAAAACACACTCATAATCACTGAAACAATATATAACGGTAAAACAATCCCATCACATTTTAATGTGTAATTAAATAATAAAGGGTGATGAAATATATTCAAGCATTGAAAGATTGTTCAAAAGAAAGAAAGTAGAAAGGATTAGTTTGATAGGAGGCATTAGTGAAGAATTTTTATTTTTTTTTAGAAAAAACAAGATAACGCAGGCTTCAACAAAATATTTTCCATGCAAAGAAGAGAGAAAATTGTAAGCATCTTAATTAGAAGTACGAAAAAATAATCAATTTTGTTTTAATATTTGAATATATTTTCTGATTTCAAGTACATAACGAACTATATAGTAATAGGATGTTTGAATTGTGAAGGATTTCGTTTTGTTTATAGTTTTATTTTTATAGAAATAATTACAATATTAAAGAACAAATATCAATAAATAAATAAATAACAAGTTACTCAAAATAAATATTCTAACTATTTCCTCACTTTTTCACCACTTATGCATGAGACATTATAAAATGACCATCCATAATGTGAACAAGGATTGACTTTTAAAACAATTGCTAAAAATTCTCATTATTTCTTAATGATAATCATAACTTTACATGTTACAAACAAGGAGACACAGAGAGAGAAAAGGGGAGGGAAAGTTCTAGAAAAGTAAAATCACATCTCCAATGTGGAACTCATATTCTACAAGTCATCTGTAAAAACAATAGAAAGTAAACGATAGATTATTGGAAATATCGCTGGAGAAATGTTCAATTGAAGATATCATCCAAATTGTTATATAATTAAAGTTAACAGTCAATGAATTTGTGTGTGCGTATGCGATTTCCTCTTTGTATGCTGTGAAGGTTTTGTCATAGTTGTTAACATGTGATCTCTAAAACGGCAAAACAAACGAGGCTCTAGTTTTTCATAGTAAGCAACATTGTTTTCTAGTTTTTCATAGTAAGCAACATTGTTCATAGTATTCTGTTGCTATAACGTGATTGTGTCTCCAAGTTGCTAACATGTAAGATTTAATGAAAGTTTTTTAACAATTATTTTAAAAGCCAGAGTCCTTGCTCACATTATGGACGGTGTAATTTTATTGACTCTCATGCATAAGTAGTGGAAACGTGAGTAAATAGTTAGAATATTTAATCTGAGTAACCTGTTGTTTATTTAATCACTATTAGTTCTTTAATATTGTTATTATTTCTATAAAAATCAAATATATCAAAAAGAAAAATAAACAAAATAAAATCCTTCACAATTCAAACATCCTATTTCTATAGTTTGTTGTGTACTTGAAATCAGAAAATATATCCAAATACTAAAACAAAATTGATTCTTTTATCGTATTTTTAATTAAGATGTTTACTACTTTCTCTTCGTTGCATGGAATATATTTTGTTGAAGCCTATTAATCAAACATCCCATTTCTATATTTTTTTCTTTTTAAATTCTTCACGCCACCTATCAAACTATTCCTTTCTATTTTCTTTCTTTTCCGCAGTCTTTCACTACCAATATTTGAGATATATATATATATATATATATATATATATATATA
>Ga0214544_1011056_pt1 | contig 12798 bp, 3 predicted proteins | sample CNSS3metaG_FD_160074 | JGI IMG/M metagenome (GOLD analysis project Ga0214544, IMG submission 160074) | Root nodule microbial communities from cowpea collected in UCLA plant growth center, Los Angeles, California, USA - CNSS3 | ecosystem: Host-associated > Plants > Roots > Nodule | place: USA...
GAATGTTGAGATTGGGGTGCAGCGTGACCTTGTCCAGTTGTGTGTGTCCATTCTATTCCATTTCAATTCTGTTTTTCCAGCAATCCTAAACCCTTTAGATCCTTTTTCCCATTAAGATTCATATCATCTAAACACCCCAATGTCAAGTGAACACATAAAAGGCATTTAGCTAAGTTTAATAAGAAAGAGCCTAAGAGAATTTGGGTACCAATATGATTTGGGTGCAAAGTCTACATTCTTGACCTATTAAAGCAACATGACGAAGGAAAAGTCTACATTCCTAGACTTAAAGCAACATCAGGCAAAGCAAAGTAGCCTTCAAAGGCATAAATAGGTGTAAAACTCGTTGTTTCAATTAAAAATGTGTTTTAAGACTCAAGTATAATGTACTAAGCGTAAGACAATTGTGTGACTATGGTTACATGGTCTCTTTTAAAAAACATCAATGTATAGTGTATATGTTTAATGGTGTTAGAGCAAAATTCCAACACCCTTTCCTTTTTGATGAAATGCTTAAATACAACAAAGCATAAACTTAACATGTAAACAAATAGCATCTTCTAACACCCCTTATGGTGCCACATTAGCTCTATTAGGCAACTAGTTAAACGTCTACTAAGCGTTATTCAATAGTTCGTCTAACTAGTTGTGATACTTTGTATAAAATAACTTGGATCATCTACTCACTCTCTAGAAATTTATGAAAAATGTTTAGACATATATTATAACCGTTTACATTCATCATGTATTAAAATTTTCAAAACAAAATTTACATAACGAGCATTTTCCAAAGGAACATAAAAATTACAACACACACACACACACACACACACACACACACATCGTTAGCACAAGCAACCTTGGTGCAAAGATTTGATAAAGCAAAGTTCATGAGATCACATGTGGTTGTTGAAGATTGATGAAGATCCATTTGATCATGATTCTGTTGTGTTAAATATGAAAATAAAGTGTAGAATATGATGTTTACATGTTGTACCATATTCGTAGGCTATATGACATATGTTAGATGTCATGTTAGTCTTAGTGTGTCCTTTTTAATCTGTTAAAATGACTTTTAACAAGTTAAAATACTTGTTGTATATAGTTTCTGGTATGAATGTGTTCCTGGTGTGATTTCAGGTCTATAAGTGTGTTTCTTACAAGGTTGTGGTTGAGATTTTTGTGAGTCAAAAATCATGGTGTTTCTATTGTTCAAAAGTGTAATCTTGAGTTATGGTTTGTCAAACTTTTGATAATAGTGGAAATCAGGCTCAAGTTGTCCTTGTAAACTGAATGTAGCTTTGTGATTGAGTGAACTAGTATAAAAACAATTATCTAATTATCTTTCCCTCATCTTACTCACTTTAAAATCTTAAGAAAAACAAGGAAACCAATCTTTTTTATGTTGGTATGTGTTTCTATGTAATCTTGTTAGAAATACTGTTTGGAACGAATCTTATGTGATAAAGCATGTTGTTTGAGTGAGATTCACGAATTTTGCATTCTGCATAATTTACCAGTATTTTAGCCGATTGTTTTGAAATTTTAGTCTGCTAATTCATAAGTGTATGAACAAATTAACCTAATATTTTTATTTTTGACCGGTTGAAAGTGTATTGTCATGCAACTTTTGTATTCGAATTTTGTGGTCTAATTGATTCAAAGAAAATGGCTTAAACTATCATTTAATTACTAACACACATGAATAAATATTCTCTACAAAATCTCCACTATTGTGCACCACCATATGTGTTATCATCTGCTTTCATGTAACATGTGATTATAGCAGGCTATAATAAACCACACAAAAGATAAGAGAGAAGGTAAGCTAACAGAAAAAAGAATAATGATATAATATCAAAACAAGCATACATTCATCTCACATCCTCTACTTCTAATAACTGTGATAAATACTTATTATTTATGCTTATTAACACCTATTATTTGTCTTTATTCATGTGCTTTGTGTTATTTTCATAGAAAGATGTAGGAGTTTTATGCGTTCTTTTAAGTTAAGTATAATTCGTTGTTTTTGAGATTATTGTGTAGGACAATGGAAGATTGGAGAAGATTAGAGAGTTATTTGTCAAGATCATCTTACTCAGTTAGAGTTCCAACACTCACCTTACGAGAAGTCTATCTCGCCTAGTGAGATAGAGCAAATAGAAGTGAATCAGAACTTGCATCTCATCTAACGAGAGGACAATTTATGAATATGGTTTAAGTGTTAAGAATTAAGTGAAAAAAGAAGTTCTTTTGGTGTGGAAACACAAAAGAAACTCAGAACTCGGTCAAGGATAGTTCTAAGGTTGAAGGTCATCAAATTCTTTCGTTTATTCGTCAAAATTCATCAAACTTATATGTTCTAGATGCATAGGAGTAGTTAAACTCCCATTTTGTTAGGATTGAATATAATGAACTCATACTCTGTGGAACTTTTCCATTGCAATATAATCTTTGTCACTATTCAAATGTTTTATCTAGATTGTTAATTTGTAAGATGAATTGGAACTTTGGCATAGATAGAATACCCAAGAGTTTCGGTTCTAGTAATTGTAACATCTCGACCGGATATTATGGGTTTAAATAATAAAATAAAATCTCATTAATTATAAATTCATTCTCAAAAATGAGGGAAATTTCAAATAATTTTTTTCATAATAAAGATAACTCTAAATTCAAATTTCTCAAAATTCAATAAAATACCAAAAATAGTCATATAATAGTTTACAACTTTATTCCAAAACCATAAGTGATAAAAACTCAATAAAATTATTCCCGTGAGTTTTTCCCCGCTCCGCTGCTAAGTCTCACCAGATCCACCTGCAACATCATTTGCTTCCGTGTACTGCATACACGATCATCACCAAACACAAGCAGATAGGGTGAGCTAACAAAATAAACATATATATATATGGCACAATTATACAATCACACCAAAGGAAAGTCCATCCCTTGATATCCCATCACATGGTCACCACCATGTTAATCGTGTTCAACGTCTTCTAATGAGTACTTCAAGGTGTCTTGCTGCCATACCTATCGGCCACAACCGATAGAGCACATGCGGAAAACCATGCTACGGATCATACACCGTAACACTAGGTGGAGTTCCCATATACGAACTTAATTTGTAACGTCCTAAGACTACCAAACTCGTCAGTTACTACTGAGGAGGGCAATCTATCTAGACCCATCCGTACTGGCCACAACCAACACACTCACACCGGCAACACTCGCCAACCCGAGCCACAACTCAAGAGTTCCTCGTGTTCATCCGCCAACCCGGGCCACAACACTTGCCATCTATAATGTTCCAGGCCTTATAGCATCTCACATATGCATTCATCCCCTAGTCATATAGACCATCCCAAGCATGCTCAAACAAAATATAAGCAGTAGCACTCTAATAATTTTAAGCACATGATATTATGTACCAATGTAATTTAATATTGACACCCATGCCTTCACCAAACTAATTCTCCATATGTGAATAACCTAAAGGAACATTCAAATTGATAGAGACTTACCACATAACCCAATCATGCTTCATTAGAAGTTACTTGAACTTATCAAGAGCTTATTCATGAATTTTACAGACTCCAAAATCAGCAATATTAAGTAATGTATATCTCTAGCTACTGATCTCTAAATCCAATCTCCACCATTCAAAATGAAGAACCACATGTTATGGACCACCTGTCAAAATTTCACCTAAATTGGATGGTTAACGAACCGAGAAATGCAGTTTTACAAAAACTGTGCAAACCTAACGTCGCTTTGCAGATAGTCTCGTGCCGCCAGGCGGTTCCACCTCTGGAACCCATAATCAGCATAAAAAAAAAAGATGAGTCGCTTGGCGGGTGATGAATTCCCTAATATGAACAATATATATACATCCAATTAACATGCTTTTTCATATAAAATAAACGATACAACTTAAAGAAACGGGTTCAACTCTCTTAACCTAGTTTCCTAAGCTTATTTGGAATTGTTGTGAGTTCCCCTTTGATTACCAATGATCTTCCTTTGACTCTCTCAATGTAGCTCCTTTCCTCACTCAATCCTCACAAAACTGTCAATTTTCGTACTCTGATTTCTAAGCACAATGATAGCCTTGCAAAACCCTTCTTCTAACCTAGAATTGACCTTTTAATAGTGCCTTAATGCTAGGTTAATGACCAAAAACGAAAATGAGTCTTAGTGGTAATGTTAATTACCATTCAATGGTTCATTATAGTCTGTTTTTCAGCCACCCTTGGTTGCTCCTTAGCCAGCTAGGGTTTCCATGCCCTTTCACCTTCAAGCTAAAGGAAATTTTGGCAAAAAGAGAGTTTAATTTGGGTTCACCAACCAAGGTTTGAACCCATAACCATGCCAATGATAAACCATGTACAACCATTTAACCAATTAATGTTTCATGATGATTAATAAAATTTTATGATTATATTATCACTCAACATGCTCTAGCATATTATTAAAAACAATAATAATTAAATAACACACGATTTGACACACATAGGACTTGACCAAGTCCTCTCACATAATTAAGTACTTTCAACCACTTGAGCTAGTACTTTTTGACGTCATAGCAATCCGCATTAAATGTCTTAAAGGCTCCTACTACCTGCATTTATTAAATAATTATTTAATTAATTATTTAAATTTCTCGGGTCTTACAGTAATATGCTTAATCTCTTGGTCATTCTAGATATCTTATTTTAATGCAAATTTTATGTTAAAATGGCTGAGGAATTAATGCTTTAAGATATAGGTTTCAAACTTCCTTATAAGAAATTAGGGCAAGTATGCTCATTATGTGAATGTTTGAATAAGTTAGAGATATATTGTGTTATTGTTGCAACAATTTCATTCATGAAATCCAATCCTGATGAATCTTTTACCAAATCAATTTTTAACTTTTGTAATTCCATATGCTTTTCTCTTAAATTGAATCAAACAATGATCTTCACTATTGCTAAAATCAATAAGTAATCATAATTAGACAAACCAACGCAAACCCCTTGGAAAAATAATACTTGGACTTCCATTTTGCTACCTACAACAATTTGGTACACTTCCTAAAGAGTTAACAAATTCATAATACACCTAATAAATCATCAGTGTGCATACATTCATGATAACATGATCTACTTCTAAAAGATAAGGGTATTGAATTAAACTTCCAAGATTCTACACCTATCACATACTTGAAGTAGACAAACCAAGCTAACCTAGAGATGTCAAAATAGGTTTGAACCTGTGAGCCAACCCAACTCATCATGGGTTTGAGCCGGGTTAAGTTGAGAAAATTTCATTGTTTTCAAAATTGGGTTGAACTAAACCTAGCTCAGTTAACCCACAGGTTAAATGGGTTCGAGCCAAGTTGAATGTGGGTTGACCTGCAACACACCAACAACAACACTATTAATGTTTTTTAAAATTTTTAAATATTTTTTATTATAATTATTTACTACATCTAATTATATAGGTCCATAATTTGATATTTCTAAATACTAGAACATTGCTCAATAATAATATTTGAATAGTTTGTGTTTAATTTATTTGTTTACCAAGTTATATACATTGATACTTTAATCTTTAACTACTATATTTATAATAATATTTTGAGAATTATTTGAACACTTTGATTCCACTATTACAAAAATAAATTAAGTTAATTCGCTTTCATTATAATACAATAAATATATAAAATAAATTACAAAAAAGAAGACATTCGTAAGTGAGCCAAGTGGAAAAATCATTTGAAGATCAATATCATTTGAAGATCAAAGTATATGATATGTACTTATGCTTATGTATTCTTAATGATAAACATTCATACATCATATGTTAGTTCTTATTGACACTAACATTTTACTCCACAAAAACAATGCAATTGCCCAAGTTGAAAGCATATTCACATCTTAAGCATTCACCCAAAATAATCAAGATTAACCTCCAATTAATTTCCAACCCCATACTAAATTTTATGCCTCATAATTTAACTAATGCAACTTCCCTCATGCATTATTCCTCAATCTTTATTTCGCAAAACTCAAGCATCATATTTTCAATGCTCATATGCTAAATTCACAATCCCAAAAATCATCACCATTATGTATAAAATCACATGCTCCTTGTAAATTCATTTTTTTCTTTCCATCTTATTTAACCACAACATTTTCAACATGACAAACTATAATTGATTTCAATCAACTTACCTTCCAATGGTCTACTTTTCTACCAAAAACACATTTCATGAAGCAAAAAAATATACACCAATCATGACCATTGCCTACACCACATAATCTCAAAATTTAAAGACGATAAAATGAGTAACCCAATTTTTTTCCGTGAATTCATCCATGTAAATAGTGCAAAAGGTTCGTCTTCTTAAAATTTATCACTTAAACCATCAAATTTGAACATTCACACATAGAAAGAATATCACATATCTCCAACCCCATCATAATTCAAGCAGAAAAAAAATAGCTTCGCTTAGACTTCCATTGTGATTCTACCACCCAACACACATCCATCAACACGATATTACATCCAAAACACAATCTTCTTTTACTCCAAAAAAGAATCCTATTCTCATCCCATATCCAAGACAACACAATCACATAAACAAAACATAGGTGTATGGAGTAGTTCCCCTTACAAATTCCATGAAGAAAAATAAATTCTCAAATCAAAGCATGTCCATAAACTAATTTACAAGATCAAGGCTTAGCACTCCTTACTTGGAATTCCTACAATAAGTTACAAATTCCATGAAGAAAAAGAAATTATCAACTCAAAGCACGCCCATAAAATAATTTAAAAGAAGGCTTAGCACCCCTTACCTGGAATTCCTACAATAGGATCACTTTAGCTTTGCTTTATTCTTCCCTTGCTTCCACTCTCACATTGCTTTTTTCCTTTTCTCCTCCCATTCAAACTTTTATTTTATTTTTTTCTTACAACCCCCAATACTTAAAGCAACACTCCAAAACATATCAATCATCTCACGCTAAAATTGCATATCAACACCTCCATACAATATTAAAACAACATTTAAAAAATATAATTACTCTATATCCACACATTAAGATTCAAATCCTTGACCACCAACCCATGACTAAAGGTTTCACCAACTATGTTACTGTTCACCTCTATAGAATTATCTATTTCTTAATTTAAATATTCCATTCATGCCCAATTACCTCCTTAAGATTATAATTGTTTTTCCTATGTCTTACATCCTTCCCAACCCGAAAAATTTTCGTCCTAAAAAATTGTACTTACCAAGAACATATATGGATACATCTTCCTCATGTTGTCTTCCAACTCCTAAGTAATCTTTTAGGATCCACTCAATTATTCATATACCTAACTTCTTATGACCTCAAGAATCCTTTAAGTTCCTTATTAATGTAACAAAATATTATCATCCATAATTGAGCATAAAATGACATTTGACCCGAAATTTCTTTTCTTACATCAATAATCAAACATCTTAAAATTTCATTAACCTCAAACTATTGCACAAAGATTAAATCCTAAAATTTCATCCATTAAAACTCAATCTCCCAAACCTATTTCACAATTTATCAATTTGATCAACAAAATATATCATAACAACCGATAAAATATAAACACATAATCATATATAACTTAGTCCAATATCTTTTCGTAATTTCATCAAACTTAGCTTCCTATATTAACCATCACATTCACTAAATCCATAAAAATGTATAAACCAAAAAAATTTCTCCATCTATACCAAATATCCACAAAGACATTTAGCAAATTGCCATTGACTCATTAATCAAAACTTAGTTCTATTGCATCCTATATAAGCTACAAAGTAAAACACTGCACCCACATATTTCTCTTACCTCCAGTACTCAATGATTGAAACTTAAAACTATAAATGTAAAATTCCGCTCGGATATTACGAACTTAAGTAGTAAAATAAAGAAATAAAAGTAAAACCACATTTATTATGAATTTCTTTCTCAAAAACGCGAGAAAATTTAAAACTTTATTTCATCGTAAAATAAACTTAAATCCATACTTCTAAAAATCAAAATACAATATTCAAGTTTGATAAGATAAAAGTTTACAATTTATTCAAAATCATAATAAAAACTCTGGTAAAACTTTTCTCCTAGACTAGCCCTGCTCCAACTCTATGCCTCACCAGATCCACCTGCAACATCATATGCTCACGTGTAACGCAATACACTATCATCGTCAAACATAAGTAGACAGGGTGGGCAAATAGTATAAAACATATATAACATTCAAGATATATATATATATATATATATATATATATATATATATATATATATATATACACACACACATCAAAGGAACATTATCCCTTGATTCCAAACCAAATGGTCACCACCAAGTAATCCATGTTCTACGTCTTTGGATGAATACCTCAATATGTCTTGCTGCCACACCTACAAGCCACAACTTGTAGAACACGTGCGGGAAACCTGCTACGGACCACACTCCGTAACGCCAAATGGAGTTCCCAATGCGAACATAATTCGTAATGTCCCAAGACTACCAAACTCGTCAGTTGAATACTGAAGAGGCCAATCTATTTGGACCCATCCGTACTAGCCACAACTCGCACACTCACACTAGCAACACTCGCCAACCTGAGCCACAACTCAAAAGTTCCTCATGTTCATCCGCCATCCCGAGCCACAACTCAAGAAATGTCATTCTGAGCCACAACTCAAGGAATGCCACGTGTTTAAACCCTATCCTAAGCCATAACTCAAGGGATACATTCTAAGTCACAACTCAAGGAACATCCACCAAGCTTACCTTTAAGGTATCACCAAAGCCTTGTAGATCACGCACATCCAAAGTAAACAAAACACAAGCCCTACCTCTGCATTATCGTCTGGCGCTGCTCCAGAGCTGCTAGGCGAAACTCGCTTCCAGATTGCCTAGTGGGGGTAACGTGTCGCCAGGCGCCAAGCGCCTCTGATGCCACTATTTCTACAGGTATCGCTTGGCGGGACAACCTTTACTGCCAAGCACCATGCGTTCCAGGTCTTCTCTGATTTCGTAGCTATCGTTTGGCGGTCCATACCTCATTGTCAGGCACTACACTAGTAATCGCGTTGTACTGGTTGTTAGGCACGCATAGCAGATTGCACACTCTAAGCTATGCATCAAAAACCCGTAGTAAACTTCACCAAGTTAATTGCATTAATTCTCATATGTTTAACTTGTTACCCACGTTCTTATTCTTATTTAGGTTCCCCAACCCAAGTTTACCCCTAATTAGACTTCAACACTGCTAATTCATAAAAATGTCATTGTTAACCTTATACCACTTATACCCTATCATTTACCCCAAATATTACCTAAATCTCCACCCAATTTCAAATGACATAACAATTATACCTTAGCAATATTTACACCACACTATCAACTTAGGCAAATTCACATAAGGTTCACTCAATATTGTGAACTAAAATTATAATAAATCTTCACGTATAAAATAATAATGCAATAATAATATTAAAAAAATTTGAAAAAGTTACAATAATTTTAACATGCAACAAATCTAATAATAAATATAATTTTTTTTCCAAATTTATCAACTATCATAAAATTTCAAATAAAAAAAATAAGTAAAAAAAATGAACAAAATACATAAAATTATTTTAACATGCAACCCATCTAATAATAAATATAAATTTTATTCAAAATTTATCAAAAATCATAATTTTTCTAATAAAAAAAGCCAAAAAAATATAAAAATAAACGCATACATGAACTAGAGGAAAATGAAAAACTAACCTTTTATAGCAAAAACAAGGATGCAGATGGAGGAGGGTGGGTTGCCGGCAAACAAAGCTTCATGGTTCAAAGAGGAAGAAAACCTTTCATTTATGTGAAATGGAGACCAAAACGAAATCCAATCAGTTCAAAATGCTTAAATTAGTGCACAAATCAAAACCCAACAAGTTTCATGGTGGAAAACTCACCTGCGAAGATCGCGCTGGCCAGCGGAATGCGGAGGAGAGCTCACAAGGAAAAGGAAAAGTTGTGTTTACGCGTTGCAAATCTGAAATTTAAGGTGTTGGTATCAAGGTAGCGAAATGTTTAGCGTTTGGACAAAAACCAAGAGGGGGTTGAATTGGTTTTTAGTATTAAAATTAATACTTTAAAATTTTTTTGAAATTTATCGATTAATTTAAATATCAATTCCTTTAAAAAAATGGTAGATGAAATAAAGAGATAGAGAAGAAGATTGAACACAAGTATTTATACTGGTTCAAATCAAAAGATCCTACGTCCAGTTGTTAATCTCTTCAAATAAAGAGATTAACTCAATCACTAACAAATATCATATTACAATCAGATAACAAAAGAATAGGGAAAGAAAACACCTCTCTTGAAGCCACAAGAGATGAAAAACCTTTCTCTGAATCACACAGAGAACCTGACCTAGCTTTCCTAGCAACAACAGTAGCACTCAATCTCCTAGAAACCCTTTTAGGAAAAGTTATCACTCTACCCATACTAGGTTTTGCAAAGCTCCTTGGAGAACACTCAGAGAACTCTCTTTGCACTCACAACACTAGCACTCTAGCTTCTCAAAAAGGTATTTTCGAAGTTGAATTACAGTTCCTTAAATAGGGTTTTCGAAAATTAGGTTAAAAACTGAAACGTCATGTTTCAACTGCCAAGGATAATCGATTATCACTAAGGATAATCTATTATTCCAGTAGGTTTTCTGAAAAACAAATTTTGAACAGGATAATCAATTATTTCAGGAGATAATCAATTATTCTAGTAGGATTTCAAAAAATAAAAGTTTTGCATAGATAATCGATTATCATTAGTGATAATCAATTATCACTAGTTTTTCCAAAAAATGGAACCTTATAGAGATGAATGTTATGTTGCTGATTCTAAGTTTAATTAAACTATTCTACAACACACTTATTTTATTTTACAAGATAACATTTAAACATTTTGTCTTCATTCTTGCTTGATCATCATTCATTTTTTGATCATCATTCAAAATCACTAGGCTTCCTTCTTTTTGCCAACATAAGGCGCGAGAAGTCGGTTCTGCATATACCCAACATTAAGTGACATCGAGTAAGTTAAATAACAGATGTTGAGTGACGTCAGGTAATTTATGGTTCATCGTTAAGCTAGATTGACGTCGGGGCGAGCATAAACCGATGTTAAGTGACGTTGGTGTAGTGCTGGACAAACGTAATTTTTGACACTTTATTTACAAAAATCCCACCGGTCATTTTTGACGTATGTGTTCTCTCTAGCATACGTTAACTAGGTGACGTTATAGGCACTTTTTGTGTTAGTGTCTGAATCTGAAATATTTAATCTAAAGAATATGAAATAGAGGATGTGTAGAGGCTTTAATTATAATTTTAATGAGGACTAGTTTGGAAATTCCAGAAATAAAAAAAAGGAAAAGGTGGAATGCAAGAACAAAAACAAATTTATATAATTTTTTTCTAAAATATAAGTAGTTAAATCTATTTATTTTTAATTTTTATAATTTCAAAATATAAAGATAAAATAAAGACATAAAATAAGTACATGATATGTTGCTATAAATAACCACATAATATTATTTAAAAAAAGGAAAATATCACTATTCCTGAATAATAAATGTGGTGAGTCTATGAACTCACAAAATTATTTCTCAACTATTCATAAATATTACATTTTATTAGAAAAAAAAATAAAAAACATGACTTTCAAAAATATAAAACATTATTGGAATATTAAAATTTGAAAAAATAATTATTCAAACTATAAATAAATTTTAAATAAGTTTTAAGTCAACTCATATATATTCAGTAACATTCAATTAACTACGTAATATATTTATATTTTTTAATTAAGTTGTTTAATTTTTTTTTAATAATGTGATATGACCGTTAAATACTTACTTAGTTCTTATTTTTTTTCTTATTCGATTATCAACACATATTATTTTATATTTTTAAATTTTATAAATTTATAATTTTGTAATTTTAAAATTTTATAAGTTAATTATACTTTTGGAAATTTAAAAATAGTAACAACTTCACATACCAAATATAAAACTCTAAAACATCGTATAACAAAATGAGCAACAAGAGAGATTGAAAATTAACAAAAGAATTTATACACAACTTAAAATCAACCATTTAAAAAAATAGGATTAAATACTCTTTTAGTCATGATTTTCCTTGTATTTATTTAATTGGGTCAAAATCTTTGTTTTGTGTTCAATTAAATATTAATTTAAAAAAAATTAAAAGAAAAAGATTAGAAACTGACATGTGATATGTATGGATCAGTGAGCTTAACTATTTAAAGAGAACCAAATTAACAAAAAGAATGACGAAAATTAGATTTAATTAAATATAAAACAAAAATAAAAATTAAATTAAATAAATGTAACAAAAATAAGAAGAGTATTTAAAATAAATATAAATAATAAGATAAACTATTTTCATTCTTCTAATTTTATGTTTCGTTGTACGTGGGTATTAGGGATGTCAAAAAAATTCGTATCCGCGAATAAAACCCGCAATGGGTAGGAAATTGATATTAAAATTGGATACCCACATGTTAACGGGGCAGGTACGGGTATCATAGTATCCGTACCCGTGGATACCCATACTCGCTAAATTTTAATTCACAAAAATACCCCTTATATATATATATATATATATATATATATATATATATATATATATATATATATATATATATATATATTTTTTTAATATTTAATAAACT
>Ga0214544_1011057_pt1 | contig 12797 bp, 14 predicted proteins | sample CNSS3metaG_FD_160074 | JGI IMG/M metagenome (GOLD analysis project Ga0214544, IMG submission 160074) | Root nodule microbial communities from cowpea collected in UCLA plant growth center, Los Angeles, California, USA - CNSS3 | ecosystem: Host-associated > Plants > Roots > Nodule | place: USA...
GCCAAAGTGTGCTAAAAACAAAGGAGACCAAAGGTACATAGGTACACTTGCTTCATGCCTTTTACTTTATGCTTTATGCCTTTGCTTTACTCTCTCCTCCACATCATTTATGCTCCCCAATCACCATCACCACCTAGCATTGCTTTCTTACTCCTAATTAACCTACAAAGCAAATAAACATAGATTAGCATGTTGGCTTAAGTAAAGTCAACTATAGTCAACAAGTCAAACCTAGTCAAAGGTCAACAAGTCAACTAAAGTTGATTCAACTAAGTCAACTTAGGGAATCAAAAATAACAAACACAAATGAAAGGGATAAAGGATTAGTGAACTTCCTTTCTAAACATGCTTAGTCTTCTTAAGCATGTGCCTCCATCCTTGGTTGGGGTCAATCCTTCATCAGTATGTCTATTCAAAGATTCTATACATGTTAAGAATGATATGTTTCATTAAAGTGTATAAGAAGAGGAGTGTATTTTTTTTTACCAAAGTTAGATACATTAATAAAGTCCATATAGTTTGAATACATTAAGTTTTAAGAATATCAATGAGCGTAAGGTGGGTCACCAATTTATTAGGTCCACACTGATTTAATTAAGAAAAAATAAAAGGAGGTATTTTTTATGGCTCCCGACCAATTATGCAATTTAGATATGCAAGCCTTGCATCAGGTTTGTTATGAGATAAGAGAAAAATAGAGTGAGACAGAGAGCAAGAAGTTGTGAGTGCCTCTGGTGAGAAGCCATTAGAGAGAGAGAGAGAGAGAGAAGAAGAAGAAGAAGAAGAAGAAGAAGAAGAAGAAGAAGAAAAGAGTAACCAGTGTATCATGTGCAAGTCTATATAGAGAAGCTACCTTGGAGAAAAAGTTATATTCCTTTTCTCATATATTGAGGTTCACTCTATTGTTTATTTAAAGTACCCATTGGGGTTTGTTATCCACCTTATTGGTGAATAGAATAGCACTTTGTTGATCCTTGGAATCTCCAAGACAACTTGTGGTGTACCCATTAATTTTTATTAGTGGATGTTTTTACTGGACAAGTTCTCGTGGTTTTTTCCTCCATATTGAAGTTTTCCCACATTAAAAGTTTTGCCGTTTTCTGGTTCCTCCCTTCTCTATTTTATGCATTTTATTATTTGCCATATTATTTATTTAAGAAAGATTTGATCTGGGTTTTGGTTTTGCGCTTCGTTATCTGTTATTTTTTTTAGATCTTCCCAATAACTGGTATTAGAGCTCCGGTTATAGGCTTTGATTTGTTGTTTGAAATTGGGAGATAATGATAATGCAAGAACCATGACTAAATTGGATTCTACAAATTATTCAAATTGGAAATCTCACATGGAAGATTTGTTATTTTGTAGAGACCTATATGATCCTATTGAGGAAAAGGGTGTTAAACCAACAAGTAAATATGATGGAGATTGGAAGAAGATAAATAGGAAGACTATTGGTGTGATCAGACAATGGATAGATCAATCTATTTATCAACACATGTCAGGTGAGACTCTTGCTTACAATTTATTGAAGACATTAAGTGAGTTGTTTGAGTCTAAAAATTCCTTGAACAAGGCATTCTTTATTAAGAAGATAGTAAACTTGAAATACAAGATGGTTCCTTAGTCAAAGCACTTAAGCAATTTTCAGAATATGGTAAATAGTTTACCACAATGGAGATTGTATTAGATGATGAGTTATTAGCATTGTTGTTGCTTAGCTCATTACTAGACAGTTGGGAGACTTTGATGGTATCTTTGGGTAATTGTGCTCCTAATGAAAAATTGACTTTTGACATGGTCAAAGATAGCCTCTTAAAAGAAGAAATTAGAAGGAAATATAGCAATAAGGTTATCTCCTCTTCTCAAAATGAAGTTTTAGTTATGGAGTCAAGAGGAAGAAATATGTATAGGAATTCTCAGAAATTTAATAACTGCTCTTAGAGATTTAATGATCATTTTCAAAGATTTAATGATCGTAGTAAGTCAAGAGGGAAGTCAAGGCTCAAGACAAATATCACATGTTTCCATTGCAGAAAACTAGGACATGTGATTAAAGATCGTTAGTTCATGAAGCGAGAGAAGTCAAGGGATAGAGGAAATAATTACAATAAAAGAGAAGATAAAGATGAAACCATTACTACAGTTGTGTCTAATGGTGAAGTTGTCATTGTTTATGATCATGACTCTATTAATCTCACCAACCAGGAGTATGAATGGGTTGTTGACTTTGCTGCCTCATTTCATGTTACACCACATCGTGATTACTTCATATCCTATACTGTTGGTGACTTTGGACATGTGAAGATGGGAAACCAAGGGGTAAGCAAGATTGTTGGCATTGGAGATATTTGGTTGGAGACTAATATTGGTTGCAAGTTGCATTTGAAAAACGTCAGACACATCCCGGATATTCGCCTCAGCCTGATCTCTGTCCAGGTACCTAATGATGATAATTACCATAATTTCTTTGGTGATGGAAAATGGAAGTGCACTAAGGGGAACATGGTTGTAGCAAAAGGAGATAAGTGAAATAATCTTTATTGGACAACAACAAAGTTCTCTACACCTCAAGTGAATGCACTTAGGATCGTTCCATAGAGCTATGGCATAAACGGCTTGGTCACTTGAGTGAGAAGGGCCTTGCTACACTTTCAAGACAAGGGTTGCTTTCTATTAAAGGTACATCTCTTGAAACTTGTTCTGATTGTCTTTTTGGTAAGTAACATAGAGTTTCTTTTCGCATTTATCCTCCATATAGAAGACCATATGTTCTAGATTTAATTCACACTGATGTTTGCATTATGAGTGATGAATCCATTAGTGGTTGCTCTTATTTTATCACTTTTATTGATGACCATTCTAGAAAAGTTTGGGCTTTTGTTTGGAAATCCAAAGATCAGGTACTTGATATGTTCAAGCATTTACATGCAAGTGTTGAAAGAGAAACATGCAGACTATTGAAATGTGTTAGAGCAAATAATGGTGGTGAGTATAGGGGTCCTTTTGAGAATTATTGCAAGGATCATGACATCAAGCTTGAAAAGACAGTTCCAAAGACACCTCAACATAATGGAGTTGTGGAGAGAATAAATCACACAATTAATGATAAAATCATATGCATGCTCTCTTCATGCAAAATTGCCTAAAGTGTTATGGGATGAAGCATTAATAACTATAGTAAACTTGATTAACCTTTCTTCATCCATTCTTCTTAATGGTGATGTTCCTGAGAGAGTGTGGAAGGGGAAAAATGTCTCATATAATCATTTGAGAGTGTTTGGTTGTAAAGAATTTGTTCACATCCCTAGAGATGAAAGGTCTAAGCTTGATGGGAAGTCTAAACAGTGCATCTTCCTTGGTTATGGTTGGGATGACTTTGGTTACAGATTTTGGGATCCGGTTGACAAGAAGATTGTTAGAAGCTGAGATATTCATTTTCTTCAGGACGAAACCGTTGAAGATATTGACAAGAAAGAAAAGCCAAAACAGGTTACCCATGGCTTCATTGATGTTGAGCCTTAACCTCCTGCCACAATTGTTGATCATGGGGGAGATGTGAATGTAGATGTGGAGAATGCAGTTGATATGCCTGAGACTGAAGTTAATGAACCGACTGAAGTAGCACCTCCTGAACCACTTGTAGAGCCTCTTTTGAGAAGATTTGTTAGAGAAAGACATACAAAAATATTCCCCTCATGAGTTTATTTGTTGATTGATGGGGGAGAGCCTGAATGTTATGGAAAAGCTATGTTGCATGAAGAGAAAGACAAGTGGTTCAAAGCCATGCAAGAGGAGATAAAATCATTGCATGAGAATCATACTTTTGACTTGGTGAAACTACCTCAAGGTAAGAGAGCATTGAAAAATAAATGGGTGTTCAAATTGAAATCAGGAAAGAATAACTCACAACTAAGGTATAAGGCAAGGCTGGTTGTGAAGGGCTTTAATCAAAAGAAGGGTATTGATTTTGAAGAGATATTTTCACCTGTGGTTAAAATGTCTTCAATCAGAGTTGTATTTGGCATGACAACAAGTTTAAATTTAGAAATTGACCAACTTGATATGAAAACAACCTTCCTTCATCGTGACTTGGAGGAAGAGATTTATATGGCACAACCTGAAGGTTTTGCAGTCAAAGGTAAAGAAAATTTTGTTTGCAGATTGAGAAAGAGCTTGTATGGGCTCAAACAAGCTCCAAGGCAATGATATAGAAAATTTAATTCCTTCATTATGGATCACGGGTATGATAAAACTTCTTCTGATCATTGTGTTTTAGTGAAGAAATTTCCTAATGGAAAATATATTATTCTCTTGCTTTATGTTGATGACATGTTGATTGTTGGTCATGATAAAAATGACATTCAAAGTCTTAAAAGAGAGTCGAGCAAGTCCTTTGAATGCAGGATTTGGGTCCTACAAAACAAATCCTTGGCATGAAATTTTTTTGTGACAAGAAGAATGGAAAATTGTGGTTGTCCCAGCAAAAATATATTGAAAAGGTATTAGAGAGATTTAATATGAAAAATTCAAAGCCTGTTAGCACTCCACTCGTAGGTCACTTTAAGTTGAGCTCAAAGGATTGTCCTACAAGTGAGTATCAGAAAGAATAAATGCAGAAGATTCCATATTCACCTACATATGGTAGCTTGATGTATGCCATGGTGTGTACAAGGTCAGACATTTCTCGTGTTGTTGTTTCCTTGCTAATCCTGGAAAAGAGCATTGGCAAGCTGTGAAATGGATACTTAGGTATCTCAAAGGTACTTCTAGAGTTTGTTTATGCTTTAGAAGTGGTAAGCCTATGTTGAATGGTTACACAGATACAGACATGGCTGGTGATGTGGATTCTAAAAAATCTACCTCTGGCTATATGATGACTTTTGCAGGGGGAGTAGTGTCATGGCAATCCAGATTACAAAAATGTGTTGCTCCATCTTCTACAGAGGCAGAATATATTGTTGTTACAGAAGCTGCTAAGGAGCTCTTGTGGATGCAAAAATTCCTATAAGAGTTGGGATTATCACAAGAAAAATATGTTTTGTATTGTGATAGTCAAAGTGCAATTCATTTATGCAAGAACTCAACTTTTCATTCAAGGTCAAAGCATATTGAAGTCTGATATCATTGCGTACGGGATTCACTAGAGATGAAGCAATTATCATTGGAGAAAATCCATACTGATGAGAATGGGTCAAATATGATGACAAAGATCTTACCTGCAGGAAAATATGTTATATGCAAGGAGAAAGCTAGTTTGGTTGACTATGGCTCCAATTAATTGTTGAGGGGGAGATTTGTTAGGTGGGTCACCAATTTATTTGGGTCCATCCTGAATTAATTAAGAAAAATAAAAAGATGTATATTTTATGGGCTCTCGGTCCATTATGCAATTTACATATACAACCCTTGCATTAGGTTTGTTATGAGAGAAAAATAGAGTGAGACAGAGAGAAAGAAGTTGTGAGTGTCTCTGGTGAGAAGCCATTAGAGAGTGAAGAAGAAGAAGAAGAAAAAAAAAGCAACCAGTGTATCATGTGCAAGTCTGTGCAGTGAAGTTACCTTGGAGAAAAAGTTTTATTCCTTTTCTCATATATTGAGGTTCACTCTATTGTTTATTTAATGTACATATTGGGGTTTATTATCCACCTTGTTGGTGAAGAGAATAGTATTTTGTTAATCCTTGGAATCTCCAAGAGAACTTGTGGTGTACCCATTAATTTTTATTAGTAAAAGTTTTTACTGGACAAGGTCCCGTGGGTTTTTCTTCCATATTGAGGTTTTCCCACGTTAAAAGTTTTGGTGTTTTTTTATTCCTCCCTTCTCTATTTTATGCATTTTATTATTTGACATACTATTTATTTAGGAAAGATTTGATTTGGGTTTTACTTCCACACTTGATTATCTGTTATTTTTTTGAGATCTTCCCAACAATGAGTGAGTTTGTTGTTGCTTTTCTCCGGCTCTCGAGCATTTTGACTCTTTTCTTGTTCACCTTGGTGGCTTGTAGAACTCGTTCTTTTTCTCTATTTTTTTTTTTTTTACGGTGGTGGTTTGTGACGTTGTAGCATGCAGAGAACGAGATGATGCAGAGAACGAGATGAAGAATGAAATCAAAGATCCAAATGTAAGAGAAAGATGAACCGTGATAAAGACAATGACGAATAGGATGAAGCTAAGTGAAATCGAATGGGATTAGAGAACTCGTGAAGATGTCCATGTGTAGATCAAGTGGGGTTGGAAAACGTCAATGTAGTGAGTGTCTAATGTGAGTGCTGATATATGCTTGGGTGTTGAGAATGGTGAGCTGTGTGAGAGGAAGATCCACGTGATGTGTGAGTTAATTGGGAGGGAGTAAAAAGGTTGCCAAGTGGTGGGTTCGTAACGGATAGAAAATGTTGGTGGAACAGGAAGTGCAAATAGAAAAAATAGGGCTGTGAGATGGTGAAAATAAAGAGGGTTTTGGACTAAGAGAAGAATAGGTGATGCGAACAGAAAAATAGGATGTGCTAAGGTGAAAATGAGTTAATATTATTCTTAACAAAATATTTGGCCCAAAGATAGCCCCAAAATAACTTTTTTTTATTTATTTTAAATCCTAATTAACATAACAAACTAATTTTTTTATTTTAAATTTTTGTTTTACAAACTTTATCTAACCCCTTCTTATTTATTTATTTTCCTTTCTTTATTATATGCTTTTTATAATTTATGGAAATAGATTTTATTCACCCGAACAAAATCGGGTGTTGACATTTATATATTGGGTTAAATATATTTTTGACCTCTTAACTTTTAGTGAAAATTATTAGAATTTGTTCATCTTCAACACTATAGAAATACGTGGATTTAGTTATTTTAATCAAATTTTGTTAAGTTTATTTGACATTTCAAACATGTTTATGATAACATTGAGTTGTTTACATCGTTTGATATCTTTTCGATTAAATGTTAGTTGAGAAAAAAATATTTGGTTAACAAAATTTGGTTAAAAAAATTAAATTCACACATTTCTAAAGTTGGGTGCTAAATTAGACTAAAGTTTTGAAAAATGACTAAATCCAATTTTCACTAAAAGTTAAGGGGTTAAAAACATATTTAATCTTTACATATTTAATAATTGTTACTACTATTACAAAAGTATGTAATTTAGTATTGAAATCTCCTTGTATATTTCTATATAGAGACATGATAATTTTGAAATTATATTTGATATAAACCTCATTTTAAATAAGCCTCTCTAATTCCATATTTTTACTCATTGGACCTATGTAAAAAAGTCTAAGATTTAAAAAATATACTATTAGAATTAAAAATTACAAAATTTGTTATGAGAAAAAAAATGTATCTATTAACTTTTTCTCTTATATTCATAAAATATTACTACATAAAAGTTTCGTGAGATAAAAAAATATATTGTACAATAAAAGTAACATTTTATGATAAGTAGGACAAGAATGGAACAAAATAGAAGAAAAATGAAAGCAAAATAATGGGTTTGCTTTTATTTTATTTTTTTTGTCTTTAAAAATAAAAAAGATTCATCTTCCATTTTTATCCATATATATAAAAGATTGTCATTTGTTCATTCTTATTCTTAAACTTATCAAATAATAGAATCATAACTAAAATTTTCGGCTATTTCTTTTTCAATGTAAATAAATATATTGTTGGAAAAAAATTCATCTTCTATTTTTATCCAACAATTTTGTTTTGATAATCTTCATTACAAAAAATATTTTTTCTATTTTAGTTATAGAAACACATGGCTCACTAGTAATTCTTTGAACTTTAAGAAACAACTTATATAATTGAACAATTTCGTTATTAGTATCATGGTTCAGAATATAGGTGAAAAAGTTGAATATGTCATGTTTTTATCTTCACGAATAGTTTCTCTTTTATCCCTTCTAAAATATGAATTTTTTCTTTTATTCTTCATTAATATATATTTCTTTTTAAAGTTTAAGACTAAAAACTAATTTATCATAATCTAATAAAAAATCAAGACATAAATATTAAAAGAAAAATTCATGATAATCAAATTATAATTAAAAATCGGTTATGAAAAACACATAGTACAATATTTTTTTCTTTTGTATTCATCTTTTATGATAAATATACAAAAGGCTCATAAAATAAAAAAATATAAATTATTAAACTAATATACAATTTAAAACCGATTATGAAAAAACATATAATACAATATTTTTTTTTCATATTCATAAGAGATGAATATATAAAAGGCTCGTAAAATAAAAAATAATGTAAATTATTAAACTAATATACAATTCAAAATTCGATCATGAAAAAACACATAATCTAATATTTTTTTTCTTTTATATTAGAGAAATATAAAAAAAGCTTGAGATAAAAAATAATATAAATTATTAAATTAATATTTTACTGTGAAGTGAGATAAAAATATATATATTGTTTCATGAACAAAAGAGAACACATAAAAAATGGGACTAGAAATAATGATTTTTTTTCTCTTTAGAAATTAAAAAAAAAAAGTAAAAGGGAGATGTAGAACAATATATAAAAAAATTCAAAAAACAAATAAAAACTATTTTAATAATTTTTTATTCTTTATTATATTTAATTTCAGATTTTAGTATTAATTAACATTAAATGTTATGATTTATAAATGAAATAAAAAATATTTAATTTATTTTTCATTGATTTCTCGTAATACTAAACATAATTTAAGAAAACTTAAAATACTATACATAATTTTAAAACTTGAGCAATACTAGGTGGCCCTATGTAACAAATGCTTCAAACAAAAGAAAATATTGATTAATCAACTCCAAAAGAAGGATTGTCACATCCTTCACCCATGCATGCTTAACCACAAATTTCTAATAAATAGATTTGTATTTAACTCAATCCAACAATAAATATTGAACAAATAACAACCTCTGGATTAGTTAATGCTGGTAGTTAGTTTGTTTGAGTTTAATCCCTCCCATAATGGGTATATTTCTTGTGGCATGAAACCAATCAACACCTTCAATCATGCATGGCTCTTCAAGTATATCTTCACACCCTACTTTCACTCTTCCAACTAAAATATTGAATTGGTCCATTTCCTCACTTTATAACCATGTTATGTCCACCAATGCATTTGATATGCTTGTTTCATGCTCAGGAAAATTGGTATGCCATCTTCCCTAAGATTTGGCAGAGTTAGAAACACATGTCACACTTCCAAATCCTTGTCTGAGAAATAAAAAAGAGTGATTCACCAAAAGACTCTACACTTAGTAGTGTTTAGCATTTGTGAAAGAATAAGACCAAAAACAACATCTAAAGGAATGTCCAAAATTTGTATAGTGATTAATCATTTATAAGATAAGAGTTATTGATCATCTTGTTCTTGATCACCTTTGACTTTAAGAAATGAGGTATTTATATAAGAGATCAGATATCAATTTTAACATAAAATTTTAAGGTTAATGTTCATGGATGATTTTTTTTCGATTAAATATGTTTTTGCTCCTTGAACTTTGGTGTAAAATTAGAATTCGTTATTGTTCAAAATTTTGATATATCTTGATTTCCAAACTTTAAAAACGAATTAATATATTCCATTTAACCTAATTACGTTAATTTTTTTGTGTTAAATAGATTTCTTGCGCTAGTATTTGAGTTGTTCACACCATTTGTCACGTTTCCCTTTCAATGTCATTTAAAAAACACATTTAACACGTAAAAAAAATTAACATAATTGAGTTAAAATGACTATATACATTAATTTTCAAAGTTTGGAGAGCAAAACGTATCAAAGTTTCACATAGAAAAAAGTCTCAATTTCAAGTCAAAATTTAGGAACTTAAAATATATTTAATCCTTTTTTTTTGTCATGAATTTTTTTTATTTATACAATTTTTTTAACTCATACTTAAATTTCTAAGAAAAATAATAAAAATTAGGTATAAGCTTCGAAATTCTAGTTGTGTAGTTCCCTTACCTATTGTCGTGTTGATGAAACTCGGCGAAGCCTTACTGGTTTTGACACATTTTCTGTGGAGAGTGTGGGCATAGCAATGGGCAAAGATGAACCATTGTTCACAATCTGCAAGAATTTTATTAATGTCAAAGTGTGATACTTCAGTCTAATATGTGGATGGATATAGTTAAATCAACAACTATAATCACATAGGGATATATACATCTAGAAATATAAAATGATAATGTAATTGTTATTGGCCCTATGAATTGAATATTGTACTTTTCATTAAATAAATCATCTCTGTAATGTGTGAATGCAAGATGTTTAAGCATTAACCACTGTGCACTCTATCAAATTTGTAAAATGGTAATTTGTTCCTTTGAGAAAGTATTTCACTCACAATTTAATCCTATAATAAATTATGTACATGGCATAGTTCTCAAATTATTAAAATTTCTTCCTTGTTGCTCTCCCTTTAAGGTAACAAAATGGGTCAAATTAATAAGTAGCTAACTCGTTATTTATGACAGAGGCAAGAAAACGATGGTAAAACTTTCAAGAGGAAAATACATGTTTCTGTGGTGGAATTTTGGTATTATGATTCTGAATATTAGATGTTGTTTTGAAAACCCGTTGATGATCAACATTGATTGATGGTCTTTCCACATCAAGTTGAGTTGAACCGTTGACTCCTGAAAAAGGAAATGATGCATCAAATTTATTCAATACAACAACATTCTTTCGTGAGAATTATTTCAGAAATATGTTGAGACAAATAACCACATTAACCAGTAAGCTTAGTATATCAAACGGCACTATACTTTCCCATTTTCAACAACAAATATTCTCAAAAGTCTGAAGTCTCACGTCGATTTTACTGAAATAAAATCAATTTATAATATATAAGCATATATCAATTCTATTTTACAAATTAATTTTCTTAATATTTTTAAGTTAATTTTATTAAACTTTTAATTGAGTCAAATTTAAAGTATATTTTTTAACAAGTATTAAAGTCATGAATTAGAATCTATTAAAATAAAATATTTACTTATGATATATAAGTGAATGTAAATTTAATTTTAATTTTATGAACATGATTAAACTTTTTTAAGAAAAAAAATTAATCCACGGAAAATAAACAACTGCAATTTTTTTTTTCTTAAATGGTTGTTATAAAATATCACCCTAAATTTTTAACTCATTAACCTCACGATGAAAATCGCATAACTTAATACAAAGCATCACGAGCTTTTGTGAAAATATCAAAATTACAAGAACTGATTCTTCATATACCTAATACAAGCAAGCAATTACCTTTATTATTATCCTCCTCCACTGGTTCAAGACTAGTAGGGACAGCTAGGGGAGCCTACAATTCCAAAATAATCGAGTGAGTTATTCGATAAAAAACACTACATTTAATTATCCTGTAAATGAAATCGAGAAAATCGTAATTAAAAGCAAATTTATAGAGATTCAGTTATGAAAAAGAAAAAAGTACTGCAAAGCATTGGATTAATTTCCACGAAACACTTTTAAGAAAGAAAAATTAAAAGAACTTCTTCAAACACTTAAATTAAGTCATGTATAAGTTGATTTTGACTTACATATAAACTTATTTACTTTTCTCCTTTTTCTGTACAAGTGTCTACCATAAACATCATTGAGATAAATTATACGTCAATATTGAGAATGAAGGTTTGATAATGTAATGAAAAATTAACAAAAATGGTGAAAAAGGAGATGGAGATTGGGTGCTTATAAGCAACAATTGTTTCAGAATGGCTTTTAAAATTACTGAACTAGGAAAGAAATTACTGACAATGGGTTGAGTTTGTGTCTTCTGTTGTTGCATCTGTTGATATTTTAGAATAGTCCAATCAAATAAATAGTCAGAATCGTATCCTGGTAAAGAAGATTTTATAACATTAGCAGAGAACACAGATATTCCACCACAATGTACGACACGTAACATACACCGACAGTGCAATTAATAAGTAGACAATGTAAAGAACATACGTAATCTTGAATATGACCTTCTGGAATATACTCTGTTAGCATTGTGTTAAAAGTGGTGCTAACTACATTGCCTAGACCAACATTATGTTAATTTGGTTTGAAACAGAGTTAAGAACTAAGATAAAAGGAGAGTTCCTTGCCATTAAGGCAGAAGGGATAACAAGGAGAGTATGATTATTAAAATTAATATTTCTTTATTAAAATTAATAAAGAAATGCTAAAAAAAATTAATGATAAGTACACATTACTACTTCATGAATCAACTTAATTATCTTAAGTTTTTTCAAGGCCCAAACCCACAATTTGTTTTATTTATAGTCCTTAATCTTACACAACACTAAATTTTTATTTAAATTATGTATTGCAACATACTTTTAGTTATTTTAGTTTATCCATTCTTCTCTCTTGGCTTTTGGGAAGAGGAAAATCAAACTCTACAAAGACAACGGAGGAAAGTTTTTATTATTTTTTTTTTCTTTTTGTAGTGAATATTTTAACTTTATTATTTGTTTCTTTTAATATGTGCAGCTAATTCATTTGGCTAAGGAAGTGCTATATAGAGATCGCAAATAAACCCGTGCCCGTGGGTATCACCCGAACCCGTTCCCGTTTTGACGGGGAATCCCTGCTTTGACTGGGTATGGGTATGGGTATGGGTAATACCCGAAATTTTCAACTGGGGATGGGGATGGGGATGGGGATGAGGATATATATATACCCGCCCAAATACCCGTCCCCGCTTAAATTACTAAACTATTTATAATTTATTAAATAATCTAAAAAATATATATAAATAAATAATATATTTACACATAAAATA
>Ga0214544_1011059_pt1 | contig 12792 bp, 4 predicted proteins | sample CNSS3metaG_FD_160074 | JGI IMG/M metagenome (GOLD analysis project Ga0214544, IMG submission 160074) | Root nodule microbial communities from cowpea collected in UCLA plant growth center, Los Angeles, California, USA - CNSS3 | ecosystem: Host-associated > Plants > Roots > Nodule | place: USA...
AAATAAAATATTTTAAGAAAATTTTAGATAAAGTGAAAACTGAACAGATGTATTTCTTTTCAGATTTTTTTTTGTTTTGCTTAACTTTCCCTTTCCTATCTTCTATCTTCCCTTCTCCTCTCCGCGACAGGCAACTCTGCAAGGCGTCCACGTTCCACTTTTTCAGCACCACAAACGTGTTTTTTCTGCATCCAAAAACGAAGGCCGTGTCCGGCAAAAAAAAAGCTTCCGACACCGCGTCGTGTGCGCTTCCGGCAAGTGTCCGTGTCCGGTGCGCCTCCGACGCGGGGAAGCGTGGCTCCGACGCCGTGTCGGAGCTTCATAGGTTTTTACTCATAATTCCTTCAGGAATAAGGGAGATAGTCTGGCTGCGTTAGTGGGACACATCGAACCATCTGTTCTAGGAAACTAGATGTTGTTATGGGGTGAGAGGCCGCGAAAAACCAAAGCTTGATTATGATCACTATGTTTGAAGATTTTAGATGAATGTGATGCTATGTTTGGTTTGGTATAATTGTTTGGATTTTGGGGTTTGTGTGTTCAAACCAAGGATTGATTTTGATCATAATGCTTAAGTGTTATTTGAGTGTGATGTTGAGTATTTATGGACATGTTTTATTTATGAAATTCTTTTATATATCATTGTTTATGGTTAGCTTACCCTTATTTGTTTGTTTGTGTGTTTGTTGTATGTGCAATGATCGTATAACGCGTGTGTTATACGGGAGCAGATGATATTGCAGATAATCTTGGCATGGAGTAGATTGGCGAGAGGCTGGGGTGGACTCGGGAGTTTTTATAATATATGTAGTTGTGTTTTAAATCAAGTACTAGAAGTTATGTAATTTTCTTTTGGTCGCAAATGTTATTGAAACTTTTTGACAAAGTGACGATGTGAACTACGTAATTTAAATTAAATTAAAAGTTTTTATTAGTACATTTTCAATGTTAATTCTTTTTCCACTAAACGCAAAAATTTCCTAACGTTTCGTGACGTCCCAAAAATTGGAGTGTTACAGTGATTGCAGCGGTGATTGCAAAGCACGTCCTGAGATTGTGAAGCAACCCGATTTCGTGCCCATTCGAGCCATTCCAACTGCAGTGGTGACTTTACCTGGTAAGGATTCCAATCCAAGCTTCCATTAGTCATTGATATGAACTGATAAACCCTAATGAGTGACTAATTTTTTGTTGATGGGGACCCGAATGTTGAAAGTGTTCGTGTTGGTAGGAGTTTCGGGTGGAGGTGAAGCTTCTTTGGTGGAACTGAATCCTTCAACCTTTGGTGAAGCTTTGGGAAATTGAATCTTTGGTGAAGCTTCTTGGGTACGCGTGTTGAATTGCGTGATTTAGTATATATTAACTTATGTATTGTTTAATTTTAATTTGGTTTTATGATTGGGATCAGCTGGTGTTGTGATTGGAACAAATGGTTCTTTGAATCATTGGGGTGAAGCAAAGGCTTTTAGAATCAGTTAGTCTTGCCAACTACATGAAATATGATTGAGTGGTATAATGTATTTTTGAATGTGTATTATAAATAATTGAACATGTTGAATTAGTTTGGTTCAGGTTGTTTAAAAACTTTTTTTCTCAACCTATAATAAGAACGAAAAACTCATTCAACATGATTCTCAAACTGTAGCCTTTTGCCTTTTTGTTTGGATTGTTCAAAAGGCTTCATATGTCTAGAATTGTCCATTTGCTTGTATATTATACATATAATTTCTATTGTCAATTAACTTGATATAATGAGCATTAAATAAATATATACTGCAGTCATATGCTCCAAGTGAAACACCAGTAGCACTAGTGAGCTACAGAGAAGAAGAAATGGAGACTTTGACAAGGTATCTTTTGTTTATATATTATCTAGTTTATTTATTATACATGGTAATATAACTTTTATACAGTGAATCATTTCGACTATTATTTTATAATAAACATACATGAATCTATAATTAGATTAGGGTAAAAAAATATTTTTCGGATAGTTAAACTATATGCATATTTGCATGAATATGAGAACATAATGACTTATAACTTTGTTTTTCTTTTCTCAATAAAAGAATATAGCTACAACACATGGTGTCTCAACCCTTTCACACACTGGATAGGCTGATTATAATAAAATTATTCTAGTGTTTTCTCTAATCTTAAACTCTCAAAATCATATCACTAATATCAGAGTTGTGTAATCTTTACCTTGTAATTTATGCAAGGGTTAGAGTTGATGCTGAGAATCATATCCCAGAAACATGTAATGCTAGGATAAACCACCAAGGCAAGGTCAATTAACCAAAAAAATTTGAGCCTGATCTTTTAGTTGAATTCTTAGGAAAGGTAAATCTTCCTTTATTTGGATTTTTACTTGTTTGTTTGCAATGGTAAAAATGTTTGTATGTTGTGTTTAATATCTGGTATTTTCCTGTGTGCACTTGATCATACACTTTTGAGTTGTGATGCATCAATTTGGGGATAGCCTGTGTTTGTTTATTGTCATGGCAATGCTTGATTTGTTTGGGTTTTCCTATAAGTCAATTGTGGTGGTAAATTCTAGATTCAATTATGCATATTTTCTTATGCGTCGTCTAAGCGCACGAAAGCTATTTTAAATATTTTATTTTGTTCTTATAATGCGTGGGCTTGACCGTCGCACCACGAAATAATTATTATATTCTTTTTATGCTTTAGCGTAGGTAAAGCCAACGATAATCAAGAAGCAACCATGCATCGCTGATTGACCGACGTAAAGAGACTTTGTATCCCCAAAATTGGCATTGCACCTTCTACCGTCGTTGGACCGACGCCACCTTGCTATTGGAGTCGGTTTTGTCCCAGTTGCGTCCTATTTTGGCCGACGCTATATGGCTATATTCTTGTAGTGATGAAGCATGGCACCCACCTTGTTTTGTTTTTGTTTCTCACCTTTTAAGGCTTAAGGGTTTGCATCTAAAATTTTCTAACTTTAATAAGGTTTCAGGTTTTCACTCTTATTAATCAAAAAGAAATATACAAAAGTAGTTTGGATGTTCATCAGAATATTGTCAAGTAGAATTTTAACATTGCATAACAAGTTGGATATTACTATCTATATATAGCTTGTTTCAATTCTTTTATGTAATTGATCTTCATTCAACACTCTTGCTTTTCTTAGGGCTTGGTGCAAGGTTTTCTACGTTGGTTTACACTGTTGCACAATATCCCAAGTTGAAGCAACTAAGACAATTTATTTAAAGTTAAGAGAATTGTGGAAAAAAAATTGAAATTAAATCTCTTAGGCAAAGTTCACCCTTTATGTTCCTAACTTTAACACTTCTGGTATGAGTTTGTTTATGACTATTGATACCTTGTTATTTTATTTTGATTTTCTTCTGAGACAACTAAATTGTTTAAGTAAACAAGTACAAATAATTTTTATTCTCTTTTCATTTTTTTCAATAACTTTATATATTCTAGATGTCGTTTCACTTGAAAAAGTTGCAGATCTGGACAAAAATATAGGGGAAGAAAAGTTAACTATAGATGGATTTCAAGAAGTCATAGACTTACTAGAATCACTAACATTGAAGTCTGGAGCTAGTTGACTTAAACAATGGGTAAGATGTCTACAGACTAAGAAGACTTGTATATATAAGAGATATAACAAGTGAGGGGACCACTTTTATATGAGTAACTAAAGTAAACCTTGATCCTAAACTATACTAGTAGTGAAAGATTAGAAGTTAAATACTGACTATATGTTCACTTAGAAAGGTAGCATGACTTTTAAGTTAGAATCTTAACCATTCATGGGAAATGTAAGGGTTAAGATAAGCTAATAGAAGCCATACAAAATTAAGAACACTCTTTGTAATATCTTTTTCGACCTTTTTATTTATTTGTTCAAGAATTTTTTTCATAGAAGAAGCTAAAGTACTCGTGAACTCTTTTTATAGAGGATTGGGTACACCTATGATAACTTATTATTATTAGAACGATTTTTACTACTTTGGATCAATAACAAAGAAACAAAGTCAAATTTGATAAACAAAATAAACTAATTAGTCAAATAAAAATAGATACACTTAGTTTTTCTGTGAACTCCTCACCACCGATCATAATCTGCACCACTAAAGTCTAATTCATTCCACTTATGATTTGGATTTTAATTTATTTTCTTATGAACTAGTTTAGAACTAAGGATGTTTGTTTATTCTTAACTATTTTGATCGTATGTCACTTTTTTTCTTAGCCTTCATACGTTAGATAAGAAGATGCAATGTTATGGTCTACTTATGTTACAATTTTCTTTAATTTGAACATATAGGGTGCCAATTCCTCACTGAAATTTTTTATCAATTACACTATTCGGGTTTTAGGTAATAATTGATTATTTTGGTTTTGCATTCATATAATATTTTCTTGTATTATTATTTTAAAATTATTCAATTACTTTATTCATTGAATGCTAGGGATGTTCAAAGTAATATATCGTATCCAAATGATGCATGCCAATCAAGTGGTGGAAGTAAAAAAGATTAGGATTAAATTTAAATGTATAATTGTATTATAATTTGACAATGACTTTTAATATTGTCTATTTTATATTTGGATATTTCAACTCTTAGCATTTTGAAATGGTTGAACAATCAATACAATTGTTTCTTTTTGTTCATTTGTATTTGTACACTGTCATGTTTTTTTTAGAGTTTTATGATTTTTTATGTAATTAAAATTGTCATTATTAAAGAAAAAATATATTGAAGTATGAAATTATAGATATAGGTGAATAGTAATAGATAATAAAATCTTATTGAATTATGAACTATAAATATAGATGGATAATAATAAAAAAATAAAATATTTTATTAAAAATTATTTATAATAGTGACATTTACAAATGTCATAATATAATGTGAATTATGATATTTTTAAGTGTTGTTATTTTTATTGGATTTGTTTTCTAGTAAGTAAATAACACCATTTTTAAATGTCATTTATTACATCTTTAAAACGTCATTTTATACAATGTATAAAGTGGCGTTTGTTGTGGCGTTTCACTTCAAAACGTCATATTATACTTTGTGAAGGTAAGAATTACAGCATTTTCAATAAACGCCACGCACTAAATATCGATGTTTAAAAACGTTGTAATATACAAAAAATAAATGACACAACTTACAAGATTTTTGTAGTGATCATATTACAGTGGAGCATTATTCGAGAGTTGAAATATTCTTTGCTACCAGTGATAAGTAATTACAAGAGTTAACTTGTAGATTTAATGACCAAGCAATGGAGTTATTAATTCTAAGCATGCTTTAGATCCTAAGATGCTTATAAAGCTTTTAATATTGATAAAATTTGCACTCTTGTAGACAAACATTGTCCCATGGATTTTAATGAGCAAGAGAAGGTTAATTTGAATTTTCAACTTGAACATTTCATTATTGATGCTTGTCAAGATTCAAATTTGAAGAATTTATTCATGTTTGGCAACAACAAAAAATGTCTTATCATGACTCTTCTAGGTTCTACAGTTACAACCGAAAGATATTTTTTTACAATACAAATAATGAAGAATATGTTGAGAAATAAGATGGAGGCTAAATTTTTAGCAAGCACTATCTTGTTAGGTTTTTAAGGAGGGGGTTTCATCGGGGAGAATAAACATCCAAGGAGACCTGAGTCCAACCATATAAGACATTGACACTACTCTCAACCCAAAACCTTAAGACAATGGGTTTATGGGTATTTATCCTTATATAGTGCTCTACTCTCTCATTTCTAGCAAACGTGAAACTTAGACTCACACTTAGATTCCTAACAATGATAATCTAGATTTAAAGGGATATTGCAACAAGCTTCGATTTCGATTCAATTATTGAAAATTTTAAGTTATTGAAAGAGTGTAGAGAAATATTATGACTAAAGGTAACTTTTTCTATTTTTAATATATTATTATTGATAATAAACTTTATGTTACAATTTCATATATATTATTGTCATATTTTTTAGATTCTATTATTATGTGTGTTTGTTTTGAATAAAAAAAATAATGTAAGAAAATAAAAACTTTCTTTAATTAAAATATAATAATTTATGTATAAAAAATATAATTTGTCCTTTTTTCTTCTCATATTACCTTTTTTTCTTCTCAAATTTACTCCCTCAAATCTATAGTGTAATCGGTTTTTATTTTTGAACAAATTTGATTTTGATTATGATAAGCTTTCGAAAATGCATTTTAACAATTAACTTACTTGTTTTCATGATTTCATAGAGAATCAAAAGGCTAACTTTAAGAAGAATCAAGCAAGAATATGTGGCAACATTTGAACTTCACCCCTGAATTTCATGGATCTTATATAGGGACAATTCAAACAGTGTCATATGTACTCAGTCAAACCTAAAATCTGCTTTTGGAGAGGTCCATCAATGTTTTCACAGTATGGCAGCTAAGTTATGAATATTGCTTCATGGATAGTATTCTTACTGTTTTTGCACATATTAGTCAATTTTTCTTGCAATGTAATAACTTAAATTTAGTCAATATGGTTGGAGGAGAAGAATATTGGCAGGTAAAGTGTCTGAACAACCAACGAAAGAGATGAGTTATGTTTTGGACATTCAATGTGATACATTTGGATCAAAGTTATCTCATCAAATTTCTCTTGTCCCTTTCACCCTAAATCAAACTTATTCTGCATAGAGTTTGAATATGGTGGCCCCACCACTTTTGCAGCATTTTCCACTCATTTTTATCAAATAATAATTCAAATAGTAAAATACTAATATATTTAATAAAAAAAAACTACAAACTGTTACTCAATCCCTGTTATTAAACATTTCTCTTTAAATGAAAACAGAAGTTAAAAGCTATTTGAAAAAACTTAAATAAAAGTCAGGATATATAACTTTATATATATATTGTAAATTTTAAAACTAATAGTAATATAAAAAATCATAAAAGTAAAAATAATTGAAAATTGAAAATTAGATTTTACTAGATCTCATTGTATGAGTATAATGTGTGTGTTTTTGTATTTAAAAGAGTTCTAACTTGGATGAAAAAGTACACCAGGACATACACTACTTTTGTTTTGAGTTAAAAATAGTAAAACCTTCAAACCAAACAGAAGGTATATTTTACAGAAAAAACTCGAGTCTATATACCTACTGTATCAGTAAACAACTGTTTTAGTTGTTTATTTAATTAGTTATTGGTAAAATTAATTTGAAACATAAGCATGAGTTGGTGTTACAATAATTGTGTCCCACTTGACCGTACAACAAAGTATTACAATAATCTTTCATCTCTGTAAGGACGGCGCTACATTCATGGAGGGGCGGCTATGTTTGTTTCCCCATAGGGATCCAATTTCTCTCACGTGTCAACATCCAAAAAAACGTCCTCAATTCTTACGTCGACCAAAAACGTCAAGGAAAAACATATATATCTTTTACTTAATTAAGTTTAAATATAATTTTTAGCCTTTTAAAAATAATTTACGGAAATTAATTTTCTAAAAGAGCATGTATTTTTTGTTTAAAAATCAATCTTAAATCTTAATCTTAAATCTTTTGCTCTTTTATTTTATTTTAGAGCAAAATCAAACTCATATCTGCCATCAATAATTTGACTACTAAAAAGTGTCTTTAGTCTATCAATTCTATGAAAAAGAAAAGAAATATATAAGTAATTGTTTTGTTATTTATTAAAAATTCAATAACATTTATACAAATAAATCAAAATTTAAAAAAATGATATATGTATTACATGATTGATGAGATGTACTTAGTTTGTTAAATGAAGCCAAATAGAAAAATAGAAACCAACATTTTTTATTATAATTTTTCAATATTTACTGAATAACTAAAAAAGTCATTATAATTTTTAGATGCTAATTTTAATGATTTCAAAAAATGAAAAACGTATTTAAGTTTGTACAGATAAACATGGTATGAAAGAAGTCTATATTAAAAATTTAAAAATGGACTTGTTTATCCAATTCTTTTTCCTTGGATTGGATCTCAGGGGATCCGGTACAGGCGTACAGGCGGTGATGGATAAAGCATACCGACAAATGTGTGGGGAAGCATCTTCAAACTGCCGTCATGGTCTGTTTGTGGCAGCACAACAGACACACATGTAGATGTTTTAACTGCCGTTAGGGTTTTCTGCCGCCTCCGTAGTTCATGTTGTGTCCATCGAGGGAACACGTGGTGATGTTTTCCCGGTTTTGTAGAGGGCGGCGCAGAGCTCTCATGCTACAATGTAGTCAAAATTAAAAAAATCTCGTTGACCGTGCCGAATATTACATTGCATAGAATAAAATATAACAATAAAAAAAAGCATCAAAGATTGCTTGGTTGGTGTTCCTTGAACATGCATGACGCGCGTGTGCCCCCTTCACAGTACAGTGGCAGGTTAGAAAAGTTACTTTGGAGATGGGTACTCCATTCATATTAAAGTATATCTAATGACAATTTTTTATTAATAAAATATTATTTGAATATAAATCCTTAATAAAGTAAATAAATAAAAATGAAAATATCCATTTTTTTAATCTTCTTCTTCTATTAAATACACAATAGGAAGATCTGTTTTTATTATCTATTCTCAACGAATTATAAAAAACTATTTAATAAGAAATATAAATAACAAAATCAATATATAAATATGGATCTAGTTTTTTTTTTCTTTCCTTAATTTTAGTAATACTTCTTTAGTTTGTGTTAAGAAAAATATAATTTGATAAGTGGAGAGACTACTTAAAGAGTTTAATTTTCATTAATCAATAACATTGTAATAAATCATGATTTTAATTACAGTAGATAATATTAAGTTACAGTTATCTATGTAATAGTATATTTTTTAAGTGTGTATAAAATAAAAACAAGTACTTATGTTCAGAAAAAAGTAAAATGAGTTTATGAAAGATAATGAAACCTTCAAAGTAACAACTATAATAAAGAAATATATATTAAAGACATATAATTCAAATTTAATTTGAAATATAATCTATTATTAACTAAACTCTTCTCAAAATTCATTCTTACAGTCATCTCACATCGAAGACCAATTCATTATATACTCAATTTGTTAAAATTAATATTTCTAAGGGATGTCAAGAGAAGAAATTACTGTATATTATAGTAATTTTAAAAAACTCACATATACTCAATAATGTCATAAAATTTCTTTTAATGCAAGATATTTAGAACGTTTAACAAGACGATACACACATTCACGTTGTTTGTTACTTGTAAAAATTATTCTCTATCAAGTTCTCCTACTACCCCCGGAACTCTTCAATGGTTTATATTATCCGTATTAAGAGTTTTCCTTCACAAAAACAACTCTTTTATTATAAGTGATACTTAAAAATTGAAAAAGTCATAAGTAATTTTGTGAAAAAGAATACCTAATTTATATTTTTCTTATATTAAGGAGATAAAAAAAGGTTACGAGAAATAATTATGTGTATCCATTGGTAGCCAGAACCAAGAGCAAAAGTGTGAGGACCCACTAACTCTCCCCTCTCTATACACTCTCTTCTTCCCCAACTCATATCACAGAACCACACTCCACTCTTCACTGTCTTCCTTCCCTCTGAACCAACTGCTCAGCCTTCTCTCTAAAACAGAGCTCAATTTTTCCTTTTCTAATCACTCCTCCCCTCTGTTATAGCTGCTGAACCCGGAACCAGGAGAAGAACTCCTCTTCTAGCTGAGTCATCTTCCCCTTTCGGTAAGTCAAATTCGGTTTTCCTCAATTCTCTCCAATTTTGGGATTTTTGGAGTTCAATGCTTACCAAAACCGAATTAGGGTCTTGTACTCACTCTGAGTTTTTGGTTTTCAGCCCCCTTAGGTTGAGGATTTGAGGTGCCCTTGTGATAGAGTCTTGCTTTTGGTGATTTTAAAAAGGTAAGGGAAGCAAACCGAAATTCGTTTCATTTAAGCCGTGAATTATGTTTTGTATGATGTTGGTGTGCCGAATTGATTGCTAGAAATGCATGTTTGAGTGTATGATCATTGTTGCCCTGAAATCAGTGTTCTTGCATGTGAAAACAGTGGGATGATCTAGTATTTTCGCCTAGGCGGGTGGTTCCCGCCTAAGCGAGACTATTAGAAAGACTCACCCCTGATACTGAGCGAAGTCTCGCCTAGGCGAGCTGGAGTCGCTTAAGCGAGAGACACTCTCGTCTAAGCGAACCAGTTTAGCCTAAGCGAGAGTTCACCCAGTTTTTTTTTTTATCCTTGCCACTGTTTGAGCCTCGCCTAGGCGAGATAGACTCGCCTAAGCGAGATGGCTTCTCGCCTGGGCTAGATTGTCTAGCTTAAGCGAGAGTCACTGCAGTGGAGCACCTCAACTTCTGTTTTAAAGAGAAAAATTATACGTTTTAATGTGATTCTGTGCAAGAAAGTTCTTATATGCTTGGTAGATCATCTTTAATGTATGGTGTGATGAAACTAGAAGAGTATGGGTATATAGAGTGGTGGCTGGAATGGAATTTCAAGGGAAATTCATGTGAATTGTTAGTGTGTGTAAGGACATGTGGAATCCATATTGGTTGGTATCCTGAAACTCCAATAATCATTCACGCTCAAATAGAGTAGAATGGATTATGTCGTGAGGAGTAGCAGGAGGTCCTAGTCTTTGGACTTGATCCAGTCCTAGACGCGAAGGGGACTTACCCTGGGAACGGTCGGGTGATAACTCCTTGTGTCCAGACTCTTCCAGACTCTGCAGAGTCTGGGAACCGTTGCAGGTGCAAGCCACCAAGAGCTCTAATGTCGCTTACACAATTCGGATATCGAGTCTAGAATTTTAATTATTAAACTGTGTGTTATGAGTGATGTATAGTATGTTTTGCATTATTTCTTTCTCCTTTTTCAGTTAGCTTACCCTTTCTGTTTATGTTGTTTGTCCTTGTGTGTTCTCCTTGCTATGATCGCCTATTGTTGGTGTAAGCAGAGCCTAATCCAGATGATGACGCCCCCCTTCAGAGCAGGAATTGACCCTCACTCACCGTTGTAGTAGTTTTGGGCCAGATTTTGTGGAGTCCTAACTTGATGAGTAGTTTAGGCCTTTTATGCATCTTATGAGTAGTTTTGGATGACTATACCAGATTTATATATACTATGTGTATATAATTGTTATCTCTACTATCTGCTATGTTTGATCATGATATAATGTTTTGTTTGATAGTGTGAAAAACTATTAAATGGGATGTTACAAAAAGTATCTGTAAACAATTTTTATTGTACGTAAAAGTAATAATTGAAAGTAACTTGGTGTTAAAGTTCATTAGAATAAAATATTTAGAAGGCTAAATACTATATTGCATCATATTTTACTTGTCTTTTACAAGCCACTTGCAAATTTTTATTTGAAATCATTTTAATAGGTTAAATATATTTTTAGTTCTTGAACTTTCACATAAAATTGAAATTCGTTTCTATCCAAAATTTTGTATATTTTGGTCTATGAACTTTAATACAGTCATTTTAATATAATTAGGTCAACTTTTTTTTGACGTGTTAAATGTGTGTGTTTTCCAGCTAACATTGAAGTGGAAACATGTCAAATTATATAAACACTTCAAATGTTAGCATGAAACACGTTTGACTCGTCAAACATATTTAATGTAGTTAGATTAAAAAAATTATATTCATTCATTTTAAAAGTTTGGAGATCAAAATGTATCAAAATTTCAAACGTGAACAAATTTCAATTTTACCACTTTTCAATACGATACCAATCACCATTGTCTTACAAAATATTTAGGAAAATAATCTTTTAAACTCTATTTAACCATCTTTATAGAATTTACATTTTCAACCTATTTACATTTATATAGCTTAATTTTAAGAAATAAGTACATTTTTTATTTTTTTTATTTTCTTTTAAATTAGGTCAAAATACCTCTTGGTTGGGTATGGATTGTACATGAGAACAAAATTTTTCAAACTAATTAAAATATGAGTTAAATTGGATCAACATATTTTTCCCTTGATTTGACTTGCTATTTTCTTCTATAAATTTTATATTAATTATCTAATTCTTATCATGTACGTGAAAAAAATATATACTTTATTGAGAATTGAATATATAGAATATATTTTCTATAACATGTAATAAATAAAACAATATACAATTCTCATTCTTGATAGAGAAAAATATTTTATGGAAGAAACTTCGTATGACACTAACAATGATAATAATATAGAAGATAACTAGAGGAAGAAAAAGATGAAAATGAGAAAAAAAAAGAGAAAGAGGAAAAGAAGGTGTGAAAGATCAACAATGATAACAAACATCAATGATAATGATACGATAGACAACGAAGGAAGAGAAGGATAAAGAAGAAAAAAAAGAAAAAGAGTAAGAGAAGGGAAAAAAGATTAAATCATAATATTTATTGACAAATTTTATTAGTAGATTTAGGTTGTCAACAATTACTAACAAATTTTTATTGACGAATAATTATCGACAAATTTGGGTTATCAGTAATTATCAATAAATATTTATCAACTAAATTTGTTGTCAATAACTATCAATACTTTTTTTTTAATTTATCGGTAAAATTTATCGATAAGCATTTAATCGATGATTTATTAGCTAATAGTAAATCATCGATAATTTTATTTTACTAAGTGTTTGTATTTACCAATAAATTTTATAATATAGTTTTTGTTATAGTGTTCTTAATTATCTCCTTTATCCTTCTTCCTCCATATCATGGATGGGGAAGCTTGTTTTCACTCTAAACAATAAATATATATATATATATATATATACA
>Ga0214544_1011060_pt1 | contig 12790 bp, 8 predicted proteins | sample CNSS3metaG_FD_160074 | JGI IMG/M metagenome (GOLD analysis project Ga0214544, IMG submission 160074) | Root nodule microbial communities from cowpea collected in UCLA plant growth center, Los Angeles, California, USA - CNSS3 | ecosystem: Host-associated > Plants > Roots > Nodule | place: USA...
GCATGCCAAGTCAGCTTTCACAACTTAAATGACCAACCAAGACGAAATTAAGTCACACATTTTGTCAAACAGCTTGAATGCACTCTTAAAATATGAAATTTTTGAACCAATTCGTGCATAAACAACCGACATTATTCTGCTACAGCATCAATTTATATTAAAACTCACAATATAACACAAAATGCAGTAAACAGAACATGGACACTCTCCTAGGGTTTGGAGCATACAAAACCTTGACTATACTTGGTGAAAATAAAGAGAATGAAGAGTAGAACTTACCTTGAAGGGGAATTAGCAAAGGGAGACGAAATTTGTGAGTTAAAATTCAAAAAATTGAGTGAGTGAATGGTGCGCTCAAAACTGAGAAAGAAGAACGTGAGCGAGAATTAGGAGCGAGGGTTTGGGGGAAAGAAAACTGCATCAGTTCAGCCCCTGTTACCCACTTAAACGCGATTTCTCGCTTAAGCGAGATGAGCGTGATAGGAAAATTAAAAAAAATCTCGCGCAGGCGAGACTGTGTCGCCCAAAACACCCCTGGTGCAGGGCATTCTCGCCCAGGCGAGCCACTACTCGCCTAAGCGAGTATATCAACAAAGATGGATGGCTCAGGTTCTGCATATCTCGCCCATGCGAGACATGTTTAGCTTGGGCGAGATTTTCGTGCAGTTTTGACACACACTGATTTTGCCACTTTTCAATTTTTGGTTCACTTTCACTCAGCCATTTCATGATCCTTTCAGTCCAATTAACTCATAAACACACACCAAACCATACTTCAATCAATTCTTTATCATTTCAAAAGGTTTCACATCAACAAACTCAAAATCAAGCTTTTAAACTCAAATTTCACAATTTGGCCAAAACAAGGCACTTTTTAGCATTTGATGATCTCAATTCTGGCACCAAAACTCATTCTCATGCTTAAAATACCAGTTTTGTTTGAAAACAACCAAAATCGCATGGTTTGCCTTATTGAGATGATTAGATGCTAAAATTCACCTTTTTACACACAAACATAGAACTATAAACACAAACACATAATTACATACACAAACACATTTAATCACATAAAAGATGAAATTGAAGTGCAAGAACATAATTAAAACACTGGGTTGCCTCCCAGGAAGCGCTTGTTTAACGTCACGAGCTTGACGCCTGTTTCATTTAAGGTTCATGAAGTTGAATGATTGTGGCGAGCCTATCAATATCCCCACCAAGATAGGGCTTCAACCTTTGCCCCTTTACAACCCAGCTCTTTTTAGATTCAGGATCCTCTAGCTCAATGGCTCCATAGGATTTCACATCTTTGACAAGGAATGGTCCTTACCACTTTGATTTTAGCTTTCTAGGGAATAATCTCAACCTGGAATTGAACCATAACACTGATTGGCCTGGATAAAATTCTCTTTTGAGAATTTTCTTGTCATGATAAACTTTCATCTTTTCCTTGTAGAGCTTAGAGGACTCATAAGTGCTGAGTCTCCTTTCCTCCAATTCCGGCAGCTGTAATTTTCTTTTTTCTCCTGCTGCCTTTGGATCATGAACACCAGCTAAAGCCTTTTTTAAAGGGTTTGCTTTTGTCACTTGCTTCCTAGCTGATAAAAAAGTTTCATCTATCACATCCACTTTGAAACATTGTTGTTTGTCTTTAGTGTGTTGCATTGCCTCGAATACAGTAAAGTTGACTTCATCATCCTGCACTCTGACCTTCAGTTTGCCATCATCAACATCAATAATGACCTTGGCTGTTTTCATGAAAGGTCTTCCCAGTATCAGAGGGACTTCAATGTCTTCCTCAATATCCATCACAACAAAATCGACTGGGAATATGAATTTGTCAACTTTAACTAAGACATCCTCTGCCACTCCATATGGATACTTCAAAAATCTATCAGCTAATTGTAATGTCATCCTTGTAGGCTTTACTTCCAGATCTCATATTCTTCGTAGCATAGACAGAGGCATCAAATTTATACTTGCACCCAAGTAGAGCAATGCTTTATCTACTGGTAATGTTCCAATTGTGACTGGGATAGTGAAGCTTCCAAGGTCCTTTGACTTCTAAGGTAAAGATTTTTGAATGATGGCACTACACCCCGCTTCAAGCTCCACTGTTTCTTCAGAAAATTTTCTTTTCTTTGTTAGGAGCTCTTTCATGAATTTTGCATAAGTTGGCATCTGCTCCATAGCATCCAAAAAAGGAATATTGATTTGCATTCGCTTAAAAATGTCCATGAATCTTGCAAACTGCCTTTCCTTGTCTTTTTTGGAAGGAGTTTGAGGGTATGCTAGGCTCTTCAACTGAGGTACCTGTTTTTCACCCTTCTCCCTCTTTTTCTCCTTATTTTTATTTTTTTCCTCTTTTTCTTCTCTTTTATTTACAAACTCTCTTTTATTTTGTTCTTCCTTTCCCTCACACTCATTTTCTTCTTTCTCTATCTCGTTTTTCTCCAACACCTCCTCCTCTACAACCAGGTTGTCTCCAATCCCTTTTCCCACAATTTTACCACTCTTGGTAGTAATTGAATTACAATGCTCCTTTGGATTAGTCAGAGTGTTGGCTTAAAATTGACCTGCTTATTGATTTGATAATTGTTTAGCCAATTGTCCAACCTGTATTTCAAGAATTCTAATTGAAGCTTCTGTATTTTTCTGATTGGTCAAAGAAGCTTGTATAAACTTTTCTAGAGTATCCTCTAGTTTAGTTGTTCTGTCATGCACTGAAGGATAATGTTGTTGTTGCTGTTGATAAGGAGGTTGTCGGTTTGAAGGACCAGCATCTTGCTTCCATCCAAAATTTTGATTTTGATTGTTTCTCCACCCCTGTGAAAAGTTATTATTGTTGGAGAAATTTCCTGGTCTTCCTTGGTTACTCACATATTGAACTTCTCCTTGTGAGCTACTCTGATAAGAATAATGACCATTTGGATGATCGCCTCCACAAAAGTCACATTTCATGGGTTGTTGACAGGGAGAAGATTGCACAACTTGCAACTGCTCTGGTAATTTAGACATCTGCTTTGTCAGTGCTTCAATCTGTTGAGTCAGAATTTTATTGAGCTAAGATTGCATCTGTAGTACTAAGATCAAGCACTCCCTTGCTCTGAACAGTTTGCCTATTATGTTGAGGTTGATGATCTGTGGATGCCTTAATGATTCTTATTGCTTGCTCCGCATCTACACTCATCATTGTTCCATCTGCTGCTGCATCTAATATCATCTTGGTATCAGGCCTTAGACCGTTACAAAATATGTTCAACTAAGCAATATCTTCAAATCCGTGATTTGGGCATTTCCTCAATAAAGAATTGAATCGCTCCCAAGCTTCACGGAATGGCTCACCTGGTCCTTGCCTAAGCGTCGAAATATCAGCTTTGGCTTTGATGTAGCGAGATGATGGAAAGAATCTGTTTAAGAATTTCTCCTCAACATCCTTCCAGTTGTTCAAACTCTGGTTTGGATGTGACTTAAGCCATTCCTTTGCTTTACCTACCAAAGAAAAAGGAAACAATTGCATGTATACATGCTCAAGATCTCCTTCTTGAAAGCCCATGGTTCCTATCAATTCATAGAATGTAGAGAGATGAGTATATGGATCTTCATTATCCATTCCAGTGAATTGATGAGAACTGATTAAGTTGAGGAAAACTGGCTTCACCTCCAAAGTTTTAGTAGTGGGTGGTATTGTTATGCTAGAAAAATATCTTGGCCCTTGCTGCATAGCATAGTCTCCAAGTGTCTTTCTGGTTGGAGCTGGTCTTTGATTCTCCATGTTTTCTGATTGAGATGTGATGGAAGTACTGGAAGATTCTTCCCTTGTCTTTCCTTGCTTCTTTCTGTTTTTTCCTCTGTTTCTTCTCGTTGTCTTTTCTATCTCCGGGTCAAATGCTAATCGATCTTCAAGAACTTGACCTCTTTAGAGCATAAATCAAAACAGCTCAAGCAAGGATTTCTACAAAGGAGAAAATTCAATAAACTATCTAATTAAGAAAAATATACGACAAAGCTTGATGAGATAACTAAAAATTTCAAAAGAACACCATTCCCCGGCAACGGCGCCAAAAATACTTGTTGGTCTCTTGGCAAGCGTACCAAAAGTCAACTGCAGTATAATGATTTTTTAGTAAGAGTGTCGACCCCACGAGGAACAGCGTTAGTTGAAATAAATAATTATCTCGATCAGCATATATATACAGAAATTTTAATTTGATAGATCATGGGTAGTTAAATTAAATTTCATAAACAGAATACAGTAAAATTAGAAAATTAGATAAAAGATCAATAAGAAAAATTGGGATTGAATTTCATCTATCTCCCTTGTCTGTAATCTGGATGAATATAATACATAACATCTGAAAATACAAATATTGATGCACATTCAAAAATCATTTATACCGATCCCTCGCGTATAAAATTCATAAGATTAGATTCCTGAATATTGATTCCTCACATATTCAGCAAACTATCCAGCATTACGGTCGAATGTTAAAAGCAATTGATATATTGAGATCTATTCCTAGCATCACAGTATATCAAGTATCATTGTTCAAATCAGATTTTCAGAAATACTTTCCAGTCAGATCTAAAAATCAAAATCAAAACATCTATTGATCAGATAGAATTAAGCATTAAGAGCAAAACAATAAGACCAATATTGAGTAAAACATAAATGTTATATATAAATAATACCAGATTACATCCAAGTTCGAGTAGATTACATTCAATCCCAAAGGAGAAGATTAGCCATTCATGGCAGCCATCGAAACTTATTAACTAAAGAAGAAGAAGAAGAAGAAAATATGATTGTGTTTTGCTCCTGGTCACAGCTCTGCAGCAAGTCTGTATTCTTCTCCAAAATCCCAGCTGGTTTTCACTTTCTGATTCACGGAGTATTTATACTCCACGAAGGTCTCGCTCAAGCTACCTGAGTCTCGCTTGAGCGAGAAAAAATTCTTCATGTTAAAGAAAGCCTCTCGCTTGGGCGAGAAGTGTTGAAGCAAAGATCTCGCTTAGGCGAGAATGAGTACTTCGAGCTGAAGAAAGGGTCTCGCTTAGGCGAGATTGGCAGCATCAGATCTCGCTTAGGCGAGATTGGCAGCATCAGATCTCGCTTGGGCGAGAATGGCGGCAAGAGATGGTCTTCACTACACGAGAGCTCGCTTAAGCGAGGTCCTGCGTCGCTTAGGCTCGAATGGCGGCAGTGGCTTTAGCTTGAGCGAGCATGTTTTGGTTTAAGCGACCTTGACAACATTTCTTCCCTATTTTCTCTGTTTCTTGCTTTCTCCTTTGCTCCTCTTAAGTTCTTTCCTCTCTCTACTCTATTGTACTTGAAATTTACACAAAACAGGGATCAAGTGACTTCTTTTCAACAAAAACTTGGAAGCTCATTCTTTTCTAGATTTAGGGAGAATCAATCATGATATAAACACAAATTAAGAACATAAGTGCCCTCATTTCATATGAAAATTACTCATTTTTGGCACTTATCAATTACAACCTTAAAATACACTTTCTAAATGATGTACCTACATGGAGAGCACAGGTTCCAGCCTTGATCAACATGGTTAACATCAAATCTCCTTTCCTTCATCAATGTAGGCTCATTCCAATGGTAATGGCTTCAAGATAGTTCAAAAAGTGCTTCATTTAATCTTCATCAAATCTTTAAGAAGCAAATCACCTTGGCTTCTCATGTCAACATCTTTCTCTTAGAGTCTCCGTGTTGTCTCATTTAAATCTCTTTGGTAGTCCTATTATTTTCTAATTTTAATTTTCTTGTTTTGTGTCTTTAAAATTCCTTGACATTTTCTCTAGAGTTTTGAATTATCTTTGTCCTCTTAAGTCAAGATTTAGATCTCGCAACATTTATCACATTGTTTGTTCATCGGTCTAACGGTCCCAAAGTTGTGCCCAACATTCTGGACCATTGGAGGTCACTGACTTGAGTCTTATGAGTAGCGCTAAGTTATTTTCTGAAGTACTGGATCAGAGTTTAACTTCCAACTTGACTTGAATAGGTTGTTCAACTTGACTATTTATGCAACTTTAGTTCCTTCTTAGTTTAAAGAACACATTTAGTTCAAAATAACTATTAGATAGATCAAATGGACAATCCTAACCAAATCAATTCAACTCCACAAACAACACTACTAACCTAACCCAAGAACAATAGTTCGAGCAATAAAATCATAAATCAATTCCATCCTTATACTAAAAAATCTTACGAGTAGAGTTCAACATTTGACAAATCAATTCATGCCATATTATTTGCAAACACTTCACATTGTTCATCACAGTTTAATTTTCAATCAAACAAAAACCAAAATGAAACAATCACATGATCTCAATTGAAACCAATACACAAGTCAAAGTTAAACCAACATGAGTAAATGTAAAATTACTAGTAGCTTCCCTTACCTAGGACCCAAAAGGTTCTCTCAAAAGGTTCTACCTCAATCAGGCTGCTATACCTGCATACAAAGAACTCTGATCAACAATTAGAATAAAACCCTTACATCTTGAGCTCTTAAAAGCCACATGCAAGCCCAAAACATCCCACACATAAGGTTTTCTTAAAAGACCAAAGAAGAATAAAAGATGAACTTACTCATCAAGATTTTGATCGAGTAGGATTGTAGACCTCAATATCAGGAGAGTACAAGTGAAGAATGGAAACAAAGATTTAGAAAGAAGGAATAGAAAAGGTTTACAAGAAGAATTAGAAAGATGATGGTTAGTATAAAATGAAACTCGATTAATAAAATATATATTTATAGTTTGACTTTTAATAATAAAATAATCGACTATATTATCTTGTAAGACCACTCATACTCTTCTATTTTCTTGGTCCTTATCATATGACTCATAATAAGACCGTGGTTATTCATAATTCACAATTATATGGTTCAACATATTGAAATGAAAAATGACTTCCATATGCCCATGGTATTTGTTTCGGTACACCCAATTAGTCCCACATCGCTTAGGAGTCGAGGTCAAGTGAAGTTTAAATACTTCTACCTCCCTCCACCCTTCGAGACATCTTTTAAGGATAAAACCGTGACGGAGCCTAAACGCTCCAAAGCGGACAATACCTTGGGAACATGGTGGTTGTTCCTAATGATGGTTGTCGGACGAACTTGGGTCAGAATCAGAACAATATTGAAAAGTTATTTTGTAAATATACTAACTAATTAATCATCAAAACCAAATTCATAAAAAATCAGAAACAGTCAAAAGGACAAAAAAAATAAAAATAACAAAACCAAAAGACAAACAAAAAAAAAGGTAGAAATAGAAAAAAAATATATTTATAACAATATATAAAGGGGATTCTTCTTTTTGTGTCCATATTTCAAAATACCAATTTTACTTTTTAAATATAATAATTTATTAAATTTTTAAATATTTGACCATTACTTTTACAAGCTTTTTGTAAAATCGGCTATCTTTGCTTCTTCTCTTCTTCTTTATTTATCAATGGTTATTCTTTCATTTGTTATGATATATTTCACTTTATTTTTAATAAATATAATTTTAGGTTATATATTAATTTAATAACATTACAATATTATCACCTACTAATATAACATCACACATATTTAAAAAATGCATACACATAGGTGCGATAGCGCCTGTGTTTACGCTAGTAAAAAAAAGTGAAATTGAAGAAAGTAAAAAAAACGCATAAACAGTAAAATCAAAACAATCATAAATATTAAAAAAATAGAAATAGACAAAGAAAAACAAAAACAAAAACAACAAAATAAAAGAAATAAAAACAAAAATAGACAAAAAAATAGAAAAAACAATTAAAAAATGGGAATCGAAAGATAAAAGGATAAAAACCAAAAACAAAACAAATGTCAGAATGTTCGGCCAAATCTGTCACAATTAAAAATTTGTCGATGATGTTAAAATTGGGCTTGACCAAATCTGTGCGGTAGGGGACTTCTCCCTGCACCTCCAAACCTTTCTCTAATACCCCCAAATGTCAGAATTTTTGAACATAATAACCTCACCTACTTTGCATTGCGGATGTCGACATCCGCAATAATGTTGAAATGGATGTCATTTTTGTATTGCGGATATAGACATCCATAATAATGTTGAAACAAATGTCATTTTTGTATTGCAGATGTCGACATCCGCACCATATATATATTTTTTTAGTTTTCATATATAATTTTTTTGGCTTTGATTGTTGATCCATTTAATCCAGTAACCATATTATAATATGTATAAACATTAATATAGTGGTTTGTTATTTTTCTTTTGAATTATATGAATATGATTTTTTTTAAATGGTGTTAATGTAAAATCTTATTGAGGAAGTCGACATCCACAATAGTATTTAACAGATGTTAGTTTGTGTTGCGGATGTCGACATCTGTAACATTTTTTTTAATTTTCATAAATAATTTTTTTAGGTTTGATTGTTGATCCATTTAATCTAGTAACCATAATATAATATGTATAAACATTAATATAGTGGTTTATGTTACGGATGTTAGTTTGTATTGCGGATGTCGACATCCACAACATTTTTTTTAATTTTCATAAATAATTTTTTTAGGTTTGATTGTGGATCCATTTAATCTAGTAACCATACTATAATATGTATAAACATACTATAATATGTTTATAATATGTATAAACATACTATAATATGTTTATACATATTATTGTATGTATAAACATTAGTATAGTATTTAATGGATGTCAATTTGTGTTGTGGATGTCAACATCCGCAACATTTCTTTTTAACTTTCATAAATAATTTTTTTAGGATTGATTGTTGATCCATTTAATCTAGTAACCAAACATTAATATAGTGGTTTGCTATTTTTTTAAATTATATGAATCTGGTTTAATTAAAAAAAATTAAAAATGATCTTAATGTAAAATCCTATTGGGGAAGTCGACATCCGCAATTATATACAACGGATGTCACTTTGTGTTACAGATGTTGACATCCGTAACATTTTTTTTTAAAATTTTCATAATTTATTTTTTTTTGAGTTTGAATCTTGATCAATTTAATCCAGTAACCATATTATAATATGTATAAACATTAATATTTTGGTTTGTTATTTTTTTTTTGAATTACATGAATCTAATTTAATTAAAAAAAAATTAAAAATGATGTTTATATAAAATTCTATTGCGGAAGTCGACATCCGCAATAATATTCAACGAATGTCAGTTTGTGTGTTGACATCCGCAACATTTTTTTAAATTTCCATAAATAATTATTTTGGGTTTGATTGTTGATCCATTTAATCCAGTAACCATACTATAATATGTATAAACATTAATATAGTGGTTTGTTAATTGTTTTTTGAATTATATGAATCTAATTTAATTAAAAATGATGTTAATGTAAAATCCTATTGGGGAATTTGACATCCGCAATTATATTCAACGGATGCCACTTTGTGTTGCAAATGTTGACATTTGTAACATTTTTTTTTTAATTTTCATAATTTGTTTTTGGGTTTGAATCTTGATCCATTTAATCCAGTAACCATATTATAATTAGTATAAACATTAATATTGTGGTTTGTAATTTTTTTTTAATTACATGAATCTAATTTAATTAAAAAAAATAAAAATGATGTTAATGTATAATCCTATTGCGGAAGTCGACATCCGCAATAATATTCAACGAATGTCAGTTTGTGTTGCAGATGTTGATATCCGCAACATTTTTTTTTAAATTTTCATAAATAATTCTTTTGGGTTTGATTGTTGATCCATTTAATCCAATAACCATACTATAATATGTATAAACATTAATATAGTGGTTTGTTAATTGCTTTTTGAATTATATGAATCTGATTTAATTAAAAAAATTAAAAATGATGTTAATGTAAAATCCTATTGTGAATGTCGACATTCGCAATAGTATTCAACGAATGTCATTTTGTGTTGCGGATGTCGACTTCTGCAACATATAGTTTTTTTAATTTTTGTAGATATTTTTTTTTTAGTTTGAATGTTGATCCATTTAATCTAGTAACCATACTATAATATGTATGAACATTAATATAGTGATTTGTTTTTTTTTTTAATTATATGAATATGATTTAATTAAAAAAATTAAAAATGATGTTAATGTAAAATCCTATAGCGGAAGTCGACATCTGCAATAGTATTCAACAGATGTAACTTTGTGTTGCGGATGTCGCCATCCATAACCTTTTTTTAAAAATTTTCTTAAATAATTTTTTTGGGTTTGAATGTTGATCCTTTTAACATGTATACTATAACATGTATAAACATTAATATATTGATTTGTTAATTGTTTTTTGAATTTTTATGAAATTGATTTAATTAAAAAATAAAAATGATGTTAATGTAAAATCCTATTAGGGATGTCGACATCCGTAATAGTATTCAACGAATGTCACTTCGTGTTGAGATGTCAACATCTGCAACATATATTTTTTTTTATTTTCATAAATAATTTTTTTGGGTTTGATTTTTTGATCCATTTAATCCAGTAAACTATACTATAATATGTATAAACATTAATATAGTGATTTGTTTTTTTTTTTGAATTATATGGATCTGATTTAGTTAAAAAAAATTAAAAATGATGTGAATGTAAAATCCTTTTGCGGAAATCGACATCCGTAATACAATTTTTCATTAACATCATTTTAAAAAAAATTTAAATTAAATCAGATTCAAATAATTGAAAAATAATTAACAAACTACTATATTAATGTTTATACATATTACAGTATGGTTACTGTATCAAATGAATTAAGAATCAAAACCAAAAAAATTACATATAAAAATTAAAAAAAAGGGTTGCAGATCCACAAGACAAATGACATCCTTTTCAACACTATTGCAGATATCGACATCCATTGAAAAAAAATTGAGAGTGTATCAGTGAAAGAAAAAAAGTAATTACTTTTAACTGGAGGACAAGTAGGACTTTTAAATTTGTTTAGAGATACAGAAAAAGTGGTTGGAGGTGCATAGAGAAGCCCCCGTGCGGTATTGGATAAGAACCCAAGAAAGAGGGTAATGGGTAAGAAGGGGCCCATGAAGGTAAGGCTACAGCAACGGAAAGAAACCAAATCCAAGGGGGATCCTTGTGGCTGAAAAGTGGGGAAGCACCCTAGGGATAATACAGGAGAGTAACGAAAGGTGAATCTAAGTAACTAAAGAGGGAAAGAATTGAATTTGTTTAGGTTGGATATTTACTGTTCCCATCACTAGATTGAAATAAGTGAACCTGGCCTATGAGGAACAAATATTGGTTTTTTGTGTCATTTCTCTTATATGTTTTCAAAATATCTTAATAGCAACTGATTTTAAAATTATAAAATATGTTAAAAAAATATTTAAATTACTAATATAATATATTTTTAGTGTTCCGTAAAAGTAAGTACTACCATTTTAAAATCTGGACTCCTGAAAATTAGTCTGTTCTCAACCATTGTGGTCGTATTTATAAGCTAAAAAGTGTCTTTTGGGAAATACTTTTTGGTCATTCATCTACCTTTGGAATAGTCGCCAACTGTGTTTGCACTTGTATCATGGCATGAATCTTCCATGCTTCAATATCTTTTATTCACCCGGCGGCATCCTTCCCTAGGACATTGTGGACTTACTTGTTAAGACAGCTACCCTCACGTGTGGCCATGTGCACTCTTTAACTCATCACGTTTGACTTTTTTAAGTCTCTTTTTATTCCCTCTACCTTGCTTGCAAAACCGGCAACCAAGAAGAATTTGAAACGCTTCAATTGCTAACGGGTTCCTTTCACTTCACTACGACTCACACTTTCTCTGCCTTCAGGTATGATTCTTCCATCTTAGCTTCTCCGTTTGCCCTTTCTTACTGTGAAATACTTTATTAGCATTTTCTTCCTATGACCACCCGTTTAGAAAAAGATTTTGGTCGCAATTATTTTTGTTATTTGACTTCGATTTAAAATTAGAGACATATCCATCAAATGGGTAATTTGCATATTGCATTCTTACTGTCTCCGTTTTGGGAACAATTGAAACAAAAATTTGAAATTTATTGTCTCGGTTATGACCGAGGATTAATAGACATTAAAAATTAAAAAAAAAATTTAAATCATGCCTAATAGTCATTTTCCGTACCCTCATCTCCAAACTCACCCGCAAAAGCCCCCATGTACTCATCGCAGCACCACCCTCTTCTGGCTTCCGGCTCTCCCACAAGCTTCTCCACGCCATAAGGAAACGCGACGAGGCCTTTTTCGAAGCTTCCAGACTCATGCATTCGATGGGGTTGCTCGAGAAGAAGCTCAACAAGCTCGAATTCTATTCCCACAACTTGAAATCCGACCTGGAAGAATGCACCAATGCCAATGTCGTCTCTTCTTCGACGTCAACATTTCTTGGTGTCAGTTTCTGAATCGAGATCGTCTGTTAAGCTGTTCTCCCGTTCGTTGACCATGCAACTGAGGCATATGGGAAGAGGAAAATGATATCCTGACTCCATTTTTTGACCCCTTAGTTGACTCCATGAGGTGGCATGCACAGGTGGATTTTATTTTTTAAATTAAAATTAATTTTATTAAACCATTTTACTTCAGATGTGGCAGTTTTGGAGAGTGGGTGTGGACGTGAAAATTGAAAGGGTGAGAAACACGTTTTGGAGAGTGGGTGTGGGCGTGAAAATTGGAAGGGTGAGAAAGTAGGTTTTCTTTGGAGAGTGGGTGTGCGCAGAGGAAGCAAAATTGAAAGGGTGAAAAGCTAGGTTTTCTTTGGAGAGTGGGTGTGCGCAGAGCAAGCAAAAA
>Ga0214544_1011061_pt1 | contig 12790 bp, 8 predicted proteins | sample CNSS3metaG_FD_160074 | JGI IMG/M metagenome (GOLD analysis project Ga0214544, IMG submission 160074) | Root nodule microbial communities from cowpea collected in UCLA plant growth center, Los Angeles, California, USA - CNSS3 | ecosystem: Host-associated > Plants > Roots > Nodule | place: USA...
AAATTGTATGCTAAAATGGCTAAGGAATTAGAGTTTTAACATATGATTTAGAACTTGCTTCTAAGGGATTAGAGTAAGTATGCTTTTAACATGAATGTGAGTACGAAGGGATGTATATATTGTGTAGTGTTACATTAAGTTGATTCATGAAATCCAATCCTAATGATGCTCTTTACCGATTCATATCTTAATTTTTATAATTTTGCATGTTTTATTTTACATTGAATTTAAAATGTTTTTTCATAATTGCTAAAACTAGTAAATAACCACAAGTAGATTTACAAACACAAATCTCTTGGGAAAACGACACTTGGACTACCATTTTACTACTTGTAACGATTTGGTACACTTGCCAAAAAGTTAACATAAAGCAATAAGAAAGAGGTGGAGGAGGTAAAAGAGGTAAAGGTGGAATTAGAGTAGATACTACAAAAGTAAAATATTGTTTTGTTACAAAAATGTATGGTGGTGCAACTTGCCGTGGTAACCGGGAAGTCACCACACTACTAACCAATAATTTTTTTTAATTGCAATATTATAGTACATATCATTTATTATCAGACTTAATTACAAGAAAAAGACGTGCGTGATTTTTTTTCTTTATATTTTTCATAGAATTTAAATAATAAAAAGATTTGAGTTATATTAATTATATTAATAAAAAAATTTATAATTTATTTTCTATATTATTATTAAAATTTTAAATTTTGTTATAAATATATTTTAATTGATGGTGTATATAGTATAAGAAATAATTTTAATAGAAATTGGAAAATAAAAGTTATATATTTTTATTTTATTTAAAGAGATAATCACTCGTTTAATTTAAAAATATATTATTTTTTAAGTATCTGCAAATGATAATTGCATAATAAATGCTTTAGAAAATTCTAATTATTTTTTATTTTCCAGTATTTTATTTAATAAACTATTATCTGTATTGTTTGCTTATATGATAATAGTATATGTAATTTGTTCACACTAAAACAACTAAAAAGTTTTCAAAATATCCAAGCTATAAACAAAATGCAAATATATATGTATAAGGCCCAGTAAAAGAGGGAGAAAATTGTCCAATGACAAAAATTCATGTATAATTTGATATATGAAAGAGAAATATAAAGAAAATGTTTTAAAGCAAATTACATATATATATATATATATATATATATATATATATATATATATATATATATATATAATCTTCAAGATTCAAACGTTCTACATTTATTATATATTAAATTATTATAAACAAAATTTATACATTTAATTGTAATTTTTTACCTTTTTGTGGTGCTGGAAAATTTTGAGACCGAATTTCACTTATGAATTGTTTGGCTTTTTTTATTTTTTCTTTATCCTATAATACTAGCTAGTATTAATATTTTCATTTTTGATTAATTATATTAAAGGAATTTCATGTGAATATTTATATATATATATATATATATATATATATATATATATATATATATATATATATATATATATATATATATATATATATATATATACGAATTAGTTATGTTATGGATTTCGGAAGTTACTTTTACTTTGGCAAAAAATGTGATTGTTTATTGAAGCTTGATTGGATGTATTGGTGAATTATTTATAAATATAAGTACGATTGTATAATTACAAATAAGTATGGCTCTACGAGAAAGTATGCATTTAACAAGTGAAAGTCTATGTTAAATAATTGTTAACGTTGAATTTGTATGAATACTTCATGTGACTTTTTAAGATCATGAACACTAATTCTTTAACTAACGTCAACTTTTAAGATCGATAATACCTAGCATTAGGATTATTATATTAAATTTTAAATTTATTTATTTATATTTATATTAAAGTAATTTAGTATCGATTTAATCTACACTAATGTATTTTTATTTTAAAATTTATTTAATTTAACGTTGACTTTACTAATGCAAATGACAATAGATTAAAAAAATTCTCGTATAATACTTTCATATTTAATACGTATAAATTTAAACAATAGAAAAGATATATAATGTATGTAATGTGGATAGAAGAAATTAGTACGAAGAAAAGAGACGAGGAGAAGAATGTGAATAAAGGAGAAGAGGAGAATAATATGAATGAAGAAAATAAGAAAAAAAAATGTAGATGAATGTGTGTGGATGAAAAAGATGAGTGTGGATGAGGAGTGAATATAAATGAAAGATATGAGTGTGAGAATATTTATGAATGGGAACGAAGAAGATAAGTGTGATGAAATTTATATAGAAAGTGAGGAAAAAAAATAATGGGTGAGGAGATTTGTCATCTTTAAATCGAGACCATTAGATTAAAAATGAACTTTTGTTCTCTTTTCCTCCTTTACTATGCTCTGCCATCACTAGCTTTACCTTTCCCACAAGATCAAACTTAACGACGTGTTCCCTCTTCCAACACTTGAAATCATCTACCTTAACCCAAGGTCAAATATTCTTCTCATGTGAACCATTTTCCTTGAAACATGCATGTTATTCTCAACTTTGATGTTGCTACCTATTGAGAACTTCCAACTACCTCCTATTGATGTTGATCTGGTATAAAACACTTAATATACTTCCTTTTTATCACGTGATTTTTTTCCCCTTTACTCAGAAAACCACCTTGCCTGACTAAACTTCCAAGCTCTACCTCATCTTAACCTCCCACTAGAGAATTGTCATCCTTATATACTTAATGGTCTTTAGCCTTTTTAGCTTTAACCTCAAACTTTCAACAACTTTCCACCTCAGAACTCAAACATTGTCGACTTATAGAACCCAGTTGATTTCTCAAACATTACTACAAGAACATGCACCGATATCTTCTCTTATTCTAACCTATGAACTCAACTCCTCTTGTAAAACTTGTGGTATAGGATCTCAGAACCTGTTCTTGCAGCTTCCTCAGTCCAAAATGTTGCTTCTGAACTCCAACTTCATCTATCAGCTCATAAAACTAAAACTTAACTTTCTTCGTCCACCGATATACAACCTTCTACATATTCATATATTCGAGGCAAAAGATTGTCTCAAAGGCCTTACCCAACCCTTGCAAAGGTAAGCAGGTCAAGTTTGACCTTTAATCTGCATTCCTCTACCATCACATACACTGAACACAAACCATAGAGACGCAAACATGAAAAGAAAAGGTATAAAAGACAAAACTCAAATGATAATTCTAACTCCGTTCTTCCCAAATATTTAGAAATGAGAAAGGAAAACTATCTCTAATATAATCAATGAGTGTATACCCTCATCATTCTATCCATATATTTCCTGATCTTAATACTTTCAGTTTCATAAACGAACCACACTAAACTTGAACTCTTAAACAAGCAAGACATGAGAAACCCACAACCCTTAGGTCATCCAAAGGACGAACTGCTATGATACCATAAATGTAACATCCCAATTTCAGCAACTTAAAATTAATTAACTTGGATGTTTTATCATAATATTAAAAACAAATATCCATTATATAAAATATATTATTACAATCTTACAAAAGATAGGACTATAAAAATATATTATTTATACAAATCAATTAAAACTAACTAAGCTCTACACACGTTATCCACTTACTACAACTCCTACAAACCTTTCACTAACCTAACAGATGATTCCTCATCCTCCAAAGGTGCCTCTAAATCTGTAACCTCATCTGCTCCCACCGAATAGGTGATCATCGCAAAAGAAAGAAAAACAACAAAAGACACAAAGTGCAAGGGTAAGCTAGTTTATAAAAGAAATAATCATATAACAATTAAGCTTATTACATCCCAAAATAGCGTATTTTAAACATTCATAAAAATACCAAACTTACAATTATAGACTCTCTAGACTCAATTATCCAGATCTATGCATTGACTTGGACATCATAAGCTGAGCACATATGATAGAAGTGGATTGCGGCAAAGGCCCTGGCTCCACTTGGCCTAACCAACATGAATCAATTTCCTATGGACAGGGTAAGTTACTTATGGCATCGCCAAATTAGTGGTCCCACCCCTAATCCCGCCATAAGAACCTTCTTCAACTCTCACCACCTAGGCCACGACATTCTATATGAGTTTCTAAACGTAGTAGAGTATAAGATAACTTCTGACCAACACATATCCCTAGCGAATGCATAACAACCTATTAGTGAGAACTGCACTTCCTCCTTATAAGCACAATCCTTATGCAACAAACAATTCACATAAACTTTTCTCATTCCATTCCATTAAGATTCACTTTCACTCTCTTAAACCGTCATACTTCCTTAGAAGCCAAAACTCAAAACAGATAGGTAATCCAACTTTAACCATTTTATTCCACTAATTCTCTTTTATACTTATAACCTCGTCTATAATTTAGGTATTTTTAATTAAGTTTTTGTTAAATTTTTTTATCTATTAAGTACTCAAAATATTATTATTTCCAAATAAGTGATGTTTAAATTTTCTATTATTTAAGTGACATTATTATTATCTTGGTAACGTGGATATTATCTGGATGATATGATTCTTATATAATGTCATTATTTTACTTATTTGTTTCACGTGTTAAGAAATTTGAAATTTTATAATTACTATAAAACAATATTATGATTAATATAAAATGAAAATTAATAACATAATGACCATAACAATACCTTATTATCCAATATATTTTTTATTAAAACAATAAAAATCACTTATTATTTCTCATATTATTTAATATTTATAATAAAATCTCAAAATTTTTAACAACAAAAAAAGGGAACAATAGAACACTCATGTTAGCTAATTAGAAAAAAATATTAGACATATATTTAATTGAAAAACATAAAAATTATAAATACTTAATAGATAAAATATATTTAATCCAACCAACTAATTGTAGGTATTCAAATTTATGAAATAGTTAAAACTTAATCAAGTGGTATATTTAATATTATATCAAGTACCATAAATTATCGCTCTAAGATATTTTTTTGTTATGAAAAGGAAAAATAAAATATCTAGATAATTCAACTCATTAATTTATTACTCATTATTATGATTTACGTTTTTTGGTAACACAACTTACGGTGTGTTTACTGGGAAGTCACTACACTAATTTAACATAATTTCTATTATCAGAACTAATAATTAGTAGACTTTAAATTATACGTATACAAAATAAATATTTCTCTTTTCGGAATAATTTATTTTATGTTCAAAATTATATTGTGAAAATTTAAATTGTTGTTCTTATCAGTAAAGGACGTGGGTTACCTGAAGTAATGTATAAAGGTTGATCGTTGAAGTGCAAAAAAATCGTAGAAAATTAGGGGTGGCAAACGGGTCAGTTCGGTCCGTATGTGGCCCGTCAAAAACCGAGCTGGTCCGGGCTGACCCGTCAAACAGAAACGGGTCAATAATCACAATCTGTCCCGTATAGGACGGGCTAACGGACCGGACCGGGCTGGCCCGTCTAGTTTTTTTTTTAATTTTTTTAATTAGTTTTCAAATTTTTTAATTTGTTTTACTTTTTAAATTTGTTTATATATTCATATAAATTATTATTAAAGTCATATTTAATCAAATAAAATATTATTTTAACTTTTAATTGATTAGTTAATGTTTTTAATTAGATAAGTTAAAATAATTATTAAATTTACATATTAAATTATTCAATTATAACTAATAATTCAAACTTAGTTTGTAGGTGTTAATGATTTAAATTACAATACTATTATATATTTTTACATTTAAAATATATAATCTAAAAAATTAATCTTTTTAATTATTTTTATTTTATTTTATTTTTTTAAAACGGGCCAACGGGCCGGCCCGTACTTTGGCCCGTCAAGTTGACGGGCTGGACGGGACGGGCCAGAAAGGGCTGACGGGTTGAAATCTTCAACCCAGCCCGTTCCTTTTAGCACAGGCTGACAGGCTGGCCCGTTGGGCCCAACTCGTTTTGCTACCCCTATAGAAAATCCACCGATGTTTTGACATTTATTACAAGAAATTTTTTTATTAACAATCAATAATTTTAATTTTAGTGATAAAAAATTTTAGTTAGTGACTGATTTAGATACTAAATCACAAAAATAAATAAAAAATTAGTTATTAAAATAGTCATTATTATAAATAAAAAATTATAATTGATTTTTAAATTAGTCTATAAAATTTATCTACCAAGTTTTTGACTACTAAAAGAATTAGTTTGTATATTGGTCACTAAACATTAGGTATTAATTAATTAGTAATCAATTTAGTGATTAATTATAACTTTCTATTCATAATAATGATTATTTTAATAACCAATATTTTTTTATTTTATAAATTAATATTTAAATTAATATATTTAAGAGTTTTTCGTAAGGGTAAAAGTAGAATGTGTTATATTTATTTGCAATGGTGAATCCAAAATGCAAATTGGTAATTGATTGCCAAAATAAGGTTATGTTGCACATTATTCCTTGTTTGATCAATTATTTACACATACATGTGCCAGTTATCAAATTTAAGGAGATTTATGACATATTATATTCATATTATGATGAAGTAATATTTTATGATATATTATAAAAATATTTATTTTTATAATTATTATGAGAATATTTATCATGATTATATTTATTTAATTTTATAACTCAAATAAAGGAGAAGTACATAAATTCCCAAGCTCGGAGCTCTAAATGATGATTAAACGAACTTGTACGTTTCCAAGTCTAGGTTGTTCAAACTGAGTTGGTGTATTATTCGGCTATGATTGAATTCATGTCTTAAATTAATTATTTTGTATGAAGTTTTATGTGATATTAATTTTTCTTTTTGTTATTTTAACACACTAGGCAAAATAGTTTTTTTTTAATATGGGTATTATATGCATTGGATGAAAACAATGAATAGGGCATGAATCATTAAAGATTGGAGAGAGCAATATAAAAACTTATAACTTATTCATGAATTGTATGGTTTGAGAAAATTTATACATAATTAACAATGTATGGTCATTTTAGGACTTCAAAGATGTTTCTCGAATATCAAATAACAACATGTTGGAAATAAGAAGAGAATGGACAACTTATTTCTTCAAACATTTACAAGAATATTAGATTTGAAGTATTTTTTTTTCTTTGATCTAATTGTCTATTTTATTCATTTTATATGTACTTTGACTTTGTTAAATGCACTATAAATGTTGTATGAGAAATATATATGTTACTCTAGATTATTTTCTCATTTTGGTTTCATGTCAAAATAAATATAAAAAAAACTATAACATTTACGTTTGTTATATTAACAAACATAAATTTGTGTATGTTATTATTATAACAGACTTAAATTTTGGTGCTAAAATAGAGTAAATACAGACCATAATCTACGTCTGATCCATTTGCATAGTAAATTTTGCTTATGTTATTTTAGCACTAGATGTAAATTTACTTCTTCCGAATTTATGTTGACCTAAAACAAACATAAATAGCCAAAAACATCGAACATAAATAGTATTTTTCTATGTTAGTAATTGTGTAATAACCAAATTGAGAGTGCACGCTCTCAAGTACGACTTTTTCTTTCCATTTTTCAATGAAGGCTTGTTCAACCTCTTCTAATTTCATAAAAAAAATTGAAGCTCATCGTCTTCGATCACAACTTGTTTTTTCTCATTTTTTGCATCGAAGAAGTATTTCCAGTTCATAACTTTTAACTTCAAAAAGATAATTGAAGGTCAGCCTTTCTGAAAACTTTAGTTTACTTATATAAATTGTTTATCTGGTACACAACTTTACATTTCTAAAAAAAAAAAATGAAAGTTGTTTCTTCTAAATTTGACTTCTGAACCAAAATTCGTATGCATAGAAATACGAATTTTATTGGTGAGATTGTTATTATCATACATGATTTACCTAACATCCGTAATATTTTTTAAATCTACTTATTTATGTAATATAACGATAAATCTGCACCAATTCCCTACAAGAATCGAAATAATGACCATCGTAATCAAAATCACGATGGAATGACATAAAAAAATCTTTTGAAGAGGATAGAAGAGTCATTACCGTAGCTTATTAGAGAAAATTACCAAAAAACCTTTTAAATGAAAAAATGATCTTCAACATTGAATTTAGAGTTAGAAATTGTTTCCCTATAGGAAAGTTTTAAAACTTTTTAAAATGTTTATATTTAATTAAATATGCAAACTAATATAATTTTAAATTATTTTTTTTTTCAAAAAAATCAAATATATTTGGGTTCTTTAAAAATTGACTTTGCTCATACTTATCTTTGTAATAATTTTAGTTCAGGACTTGATAAATCATTTCTTAATTCACACAAAAATGTATCATTTTATGATTCATTAGATCTAAAAAAGGATATAAATACTCATCTCCTTCTCTTAGTTATAATTTCTCCTTCTCTTAATTACTATTTCATTTTGAGCAAATGTCACATTTGATGAGTCTTCTCTTTACTTTAAGTCTTCTTTTTTTCTTGTATGTCTTTGTTTGTTACGATCAATGTCCGTATTATTTATGATCAACTTGTTGTGTCTAGTGCAATGGATTCTCCACCACAACCCTTCCGATCATTACATCACTTTTTAGTTTAGACAACAACTGAAAAATATTGCCTAAAGTAAAAAATTTGCATCCTTAAGTTTAGCAACCGTTTTCAAACCGTGGAATTTGACCACAGATTAAGGGAAACAATTTTTTCTTTTTCTAAAGACACAAATTTTCAAAAACCATTGCTTTTGATCAATGCAATAACCACACTTTTCGATCAATTAGGCAACACATTTCATAACTTTAGGCAACATATTTTAGACATTTCCTATTTTTTAGACAATACATTTTAGACATCGTCTATTCTTTTGACAAAACATTTTACACATTCTATATTTTTTTAGACATCATATTTTAGATGTTTCCTATTCTTTTGATAATTCTAAGCAACACTTTTATAAATGTAGTTTATTCTTATGAAGTTACATTTTAGACAACACTATTTTAAATGCATCTTATTCTTTTATACTAAAGTTATAACTTTTATAAAACATTATTAATGCTTAAATCCACAAATAGTTTTTAACAATATAAAAATATAAGAAGTCATATAAACTATTAAAAGACTATTTGTTCAATATTATGAAATAATTAAAAAATTAGGGCAATTACTATTTTTATATGTTTGTAATTGAAGATAACATAAGTAAAACACATAATATTTAGAAAAGAAAGTGCACAAATACCATAATGTATATGTGAAATCATAATTGTACAACTGAAAATAATAAAAGCTAGTGTAATATACATTATAAAAATTAAAAGAAATAACAACTCGTATTTGACAAAAGAATTGAATTTATTTCAATATTTTTGTGGGTCCTCTTGTCCAAATGATCTTCAACTCCATCACGAGAACAAGTAAACATTAAAAAGATGAAGTCTGATAATTGATATTATCATGTTTTTATTTTATTTATTTTTATGTTTTATTGTTGTTTTATTATTGGATTTTATTTAATATTTTAGGTTTTATTCAATAAAAGTAGAAAAAATAAATGTTTGGGTTATATTATGCAAATAAGTGGAAATCTTATAAATTTGGAAAGATTAGCAACAAAATCAGTGAAATATTGATTAGTCAAGGATTATCAACGGTATCAATTCTCCACAAAGTTGGTTACTTAAATTCAAGTCAGAATAATGGAAAGATAATTCGTAAAAATGGAGTTCAAGAAGATTAAAAAGATAAATACAATAAAAATTCTAGTACAAATACCTAAAAATGTGAAAGAGAGAAGCAAATCAAATATCTTATATGGACCAAAACTATTCTAGCACAAAAAAAATAAATAAATAAACATATTCTCCACCATATTTTTATTTTTGAATTCTAAGAAGATTTTTCGCATTCAAATCATAAAATGTTTGATCTTAATTGCACTTTCACGAATAGGTATGACTCATTAATATTTAAGAAGCCTAAAGCAAATTTGTAAAAGATATTTTTTATCATAATTTTATTCGAAAATTATTTTTTGAAGCTTTTTTTGAGATCTAAAATAATTATTACTAAAATAAAATTTTGAAACATAAGCAACTTCAAGACTTTAAGATTAATAACTTATCCGAAAGAGCAATACGTTGAGAAGCCACCACAATACAATAATATTATACAAGGCTCCTCTATATAATATAATTTTTAACATATATCTTATGTACTCTTTCTTTTCTCTTTCGCATGTCTTTTCTTTTTTCTGTAATTCCAATAGTATCTCTATTTTCTGTATTGTTTTCATTTGCTAACTTTAATATTATCCAATTTCATTATTATGCAATCACCTATTAGTTGCTTGAACACACAAAATTGTAAAATGCATTTTCTTTCATCCATTGATTCCACTGTACCAAAAATAAAATCGTCCAATATATATTAAAATTTTATCGATATAAAAATGGGTTTATTAATATTTTACATTTATAATGTTAAACTAACCATAATTAAATATTAATGTTGGATTGTCAAACACGTAAGAATCCATATTAATAATTAATAAATAGTAAGATGTGGAAGTGGTTGATTTGATTATTTGATGTGTATAAAAGTAAAGTGTATTGAAAGTTAAAGTTGGAATTGAAGAAAACATAATAGGTATGGGGAGTGAGTGTAAGAAATGGATGATTTTTGCTTTTGTGATTGCTATTTCTTTCTCACTCATCATGGAGGGAGCACTCGCAGCACGTCATTTCATGCAAGGCTTCGGTAACATACCCATCATTTTTCGTTACATAAACTCAGTCGTCGTCACTCCACCACCACCACCAGGTTCAGCCACCGGTGCCCTCTAACTTAAGGGATGCTTGTGCCCTAATCTCCATTCTCCTTCCATTTATCTCTCCCTCTCATCATCTCCTTTCTTTTATGTTCAATAAATGATTAGGGCAATCTAATAAATAATATTTATTTACATCTATCTTATGTACTCTCTCTCTTCTCTCTTTCACGTGCTTTTTTTATCTTCTCTAATTCAAGTAATACCTCTATTGACACTAAAAAAATATTGTTTTTCTAAAGGTTAAAATTGCATATTTTAATTATTAAAAACTGTAAAAAATAAATTATTTTATAATTAAATAATAGAATTATTAAAAAACGTTTGTAATAAAAAAAATTAAATGTTTGTATTATTGTTCCAAAAAAAATTAAATATGTCATATTTTATTAACATCTGCTAAAAGTTTTAAACCGTCACAAATTATTTAAAATATTTTTTTAAATCTTTAAAATTTCAATTATTATTTATTTTCAGTAAAAGGATCTCGATTTATAAAAGACTTCCAACATAATTAATTAAGTTATTTTTTAATATTATATTAATACCATAACTTATGTGTATAATATTATATCACAGATATTTGATATATATATATATATATATATATATATATATATATATATATATATATATATATATATATATATATTTTTTTTTTTTATATATTTAAAAAAATAAATATTTTATTTTTATAAATATATATATATATATATATATATATATATATATATATATATATATATCCAAATTTGATTTCTAAGTACATTCAAAAATTAAGATATTGTTTTGTTACAAATAAACTCTTTTCTCTCTTAATAATTAAACTCTGGAAATTATTACTCATCATTATAATTTACGTGTATAAATTAAAAAGTATAAATTTTTATCTACTCAATACAAAAAATTTAATAAAGATTTCAATTAAAAAGATCTCGATTTATAAAAGACTTCAATCATAATTAAGTTATTTTTTAATATTATATTAATACTATTACTTATATGTATAATATTATATCACAGACATTTGATAATAAACTATGGAATTTATTACTCATCATTATAATTTACGTGTATGGAGGTGCAACTTGCCGTGGTAACTGGGAAGTCACCGCAGTAATAACCAATAACTTTTTTTAATTGCAATATTATAGTACATATCATTTATTATCAGACTTAATAACAAGAATAAAACGTGGGTGATTTTTTTTCTTTATATTGTTCATATAATATAGAATATTAAAATATTTGAGTTATATTAATTATATTAATAAAATATTTTTATAATTTATTTTCTATATGATTATTAAAATTTTAAATTTTATTATAAATATATTTTAATTGATGGTGTATATAGTATAAGAAATAATTTTAATAGAAATATAAAAATAAGTTATATATTATTATTGTATTTAAAGAGATAATCACTAGTTTAATTAAAAAAATTAAATATTATTTTTTAAGTATCTACAAATGATAATTGCATTATAAATGATTTAGAAAAATTCTAATTATTTTTTATATTCCAGTATTTTATTTAATAAGCTATTATATGTATTGTTTGCTTATATAATAATAGTTTATGTAATTTGTTCACACTAAAACAACTAAAAAGTTTTAAAAATATCCAAGCTATAAACAAAATACAAATATGTATATGTAAGGCCCACTAAAACATTCTTGTCTTCAATGTCATCATCCAATGAGACACATCCCTTCTCATATTTCCCTTCTAAGAGACTCTTATCATAGTTAAGTAATCTTTCAAATTCGGAATCAAAGCTATCATGTAATTCATTTTGAACTTGAATTTGAGTCCTTTCTTTACCCTTTTTAGGTTGTGTTGAAGTTGGAGTTAGAGTTGTGTAACATCCCTAGGGAATATTACTTAAAAATAAATATTAAAATAAATAATTTCATTAAATAAACATCTCGATAAAAATCCCAACGCGGGAAAATTTTATTTCATTAAGTTAGCGCGCCAAAACTCA